>ENA-OQDA01000017-OQDA01000017.1-human-gut-metagenome-genome-assembly--contig:-NODE-17-length-85889-cov-15.534689_pt1 | contig 85889 bp, 87 predicted proteins | sample MGYA00242771_ERZ504603 | MGnify/ENA primary metagenome ERZ504603 (study PRJEB26092, sample SAMD00036328) | human gut metagenome | host: Homo sapiens | study: EMG produced TPA metagenomics assembly of...
ACTTTTTTTGTTGTAAGATGGAGAGGCATGAAATGCAATTCTTTAAGAAGAAAATTAGCAGAGGGAAGAACGATGAATAATTTTGAGTTTGAGAATCGGACGAAGGTATATTTCGGAAAAGGTGTGGTGGCAGAAAAGCTGCCGGTGCTGGCCGCTGGCTATGGCGGCAAGGTGTTGCTAGGATACGGCGGCGGCTCTGTTAAGAAGAACGGCGTATACGATGAAGTCACCGGAATCCTGAAGGATGCCGGCGTGGAGATCGTGGAGTTCAGCGGCATCATGTCCAACCCAACCCTGGAGAAAATGCAGGAGGGCGCCCGTCTGGCAAAGGAACAGGGGGTTACCTGGATTCTGGCTGTGGGCGGCGGCAGTGTAATGGACTGCTGCAAATCCATTTCCATCGCCGTTCCTTACGACGGCGACGTGTGGGAAGAGTTCTGGGAAAAGCCGGGCAATTTGAATTTCGATCCACTGCCGCTGGGCATGATCGTAACCATGCCGGCCACCGGCAGTGAGGTGAACGGTTCCGCAGTGCTGACCAATACGGAGAAGCACATCAAGACCGACCGGGACTATCCGCGGATGAATGCGGATTTCGCCCTGATGGATCCGACCTATACCTACTCCATGCCGCTGCGGCAGCTGCGGGCAGGCACTTTCGATATCCTGTCCCATATTATGGAAACCTATTTCAGTTTCCCGATTGAGGACAACGTGTCCGATGATATTTCCGAAGCCCTGATGAAGGGCGTCATTCGGGATTTCCGCAAGGCCCTTCAGAATCCGGAGGATTACGAAGCGCGAAGCAACATCATGTGGGAAGCTTCCATGGCGGAAAACCGGGTGATCAAGATGGGCAAAACCAAGGATTTCGAGGTTCACAACATGGAGCACCAGCTGAGTGCCTACACGGACTGCAACCACGGAGAGGGGCTTGCGGTGCTGCATCCGACCTATTACCGCCATATTTTCCGGGACGGTCTGGGTAAATTCACCCGTTTTGCGACGAACGTGTGGGGCCTGAATCCGGCAGACTATGCGGATGAAGAGGAACTGGCGCTGGCAGGCATTCAGGCGCTGGAGAATTTCATCCGGGAGTGCGGACTTCCGGGAACCCTGCGGGAGCTGGGCGTGGATGAAAGCACAGACCTTCGGGAAATCGCCGATTCCTGCTACACCGCCGGCGGCGCCTTCCGGGAAATCCGGCAGGATGAAATATATGAGATCTATAAGGAATGTTTCTAGAAAAAGAGAAGAGGGGAGAGTGATTCGCCGGGCGAATCACTCTCTTTATATAAAGAAAACTCCGCGAACTCGCGTTAGATGCGGAGTTCCGTTGATGCGTGGCGAAAGCGGCGGGATTAATTGGTAAAGAAAGCTCTCATTGCGGCCGTGAAACAGAAGATGTGCTTCCCAGCGGTGGGGAAAGGGGGTAGAATACCTGTAAAGATGGAGATTTTGGATCGTAAAAATTTTGGGTCGTGAAAGGAGTGAGAACATGCTGCTTGCAATATTGATTTTGTGTTTCGTCTGCTGGGCCTCGAATATTCAGTATATCGACGGGAAATGGGTCAACGTGAAGAAGTTGGAGGAACGGAATCGGAAGCCGGAACCGTACAATGCCTTCGAGTATTATTGCAAAATCGATCCGATGCACGCGCAGCGATATGACGAATGTTATCGGACGAATTTTTTTGGTGAGGAATTAAAGGACGATGAATTTGAAGACTTATAAGGAACGAATTCCGGCGGCGGCTCGGTTCATTATGGAGCGGCTTCAGGCGTCGGGATACGAAGCGTACCTGGTGGGGGCGCGGTGCGGGACCTGATTCTGGGGCGGCAGCCGGGGGATTACGACATTACCACAAACGCGCTGCCGGAGGAGACGGAAGAGGTGTTCTGGGATTTTGGGACGCTGGAAATCGGAAAGGCGCACGGAACCATCGGGGTGATTGTGGACCACAAAGCCTACGAGGTCACCACCTACCGGGTGGATGGGGAATATACGGATCATCGGCGGCCGGATGCGGTCACCTTCACCCGCTCTCTGGAACAGGATTTGGAGCGCCGGGATTTTCGGATCAATGCGGTGGCCATGGACCTGGATGGAAATCTGCGGGGCGTGCCGGGGTACGAAGAGGATTTCGCCCGGCGGCAGATCTGTGCTGTGGGCAATCCGGTGCAGCGCTTCGAAGAGGATGCCCTACGGATTCTGCGGGGCGTGCGTTTTGCGGCGCAGCTGGGATACGAGATTGAGGCGAACACCGGCCGTGCCATTCACGAGAAGAAACACCTGCTTCGGCAGATTTCCCCGGAGCGCATTCGGGTGGAAATAGAGAAAACGCTGACTGCGCCGAATCCCCTTCCGGTGCTTCGGGAATACCGGGATGTTTTCGCCGAGGTGATTCCGGAGCTTCGGGAGACCTCGATTTCAACCAGCAGAACCCGTTCCACTGCTACGATGTGTATGAGCACATCCTCCACGTGGTGGGCAATGTGCCGCCGGAACCGGTGCTGCGCCTGGCGGCGCTGTTCCACGATATCGGGAAGCCGAGGTGTTTTGTGGTAAAAGAAAACTGGGGACACTTCTACGGTCACGAGCAGGTGTCCGCAGAGATGGCGGAGGCGATTCTAAAGAGGCTTCGCTACGACCGGAAAACGGTAAAAGACGTGACGGAACTGGTGGCATCCCACGGATATGTTTTTAACCGCACGGAAAAGTACGTCCGTCGGCGGCTGAACCAGCTGGGGGAAGAGCAGCTGATGCGGCTGATCGATCTGGAGCGCGGAGACGTGCTGTCCCAGGCGGAGCACGTGCGAAAGGAGCGTGCGGCGGCCATCGATGCGTTTCGGGAGCTGGTGCAGACCGTGGCGGAGAAAGAAGGGGTGCTGAAGCGGAAGGACCTAGCCATCGACGGCCGGGATGTGTTGGAACTGGGGGTGCCCCGGGGACCGGAAGTGGGCCGGGTACTGGATGAAATCCTGGACCGGGTGCTGGAAGGGGACCTGGAGAACCGCCGGGATGTGTTGCTGGAAGCGGCAGAGGAATGGAAGAAAAGGGGAAGAATCGGCTAGGATTCTTCCCCTTTTCTTTTTAATCTTTCAAATCCTGACGGACAATGCGGAGGCAAGCGATACCGGAAAGTATGCCGCCCAGCACCCAGGAAAATAGTTCTGCGGCCGGAAGGACATTTACGCCCATCATGCCGGCGAAGGAATAGGCGAATACGATTCGGCCGGCCAACGCTAGAATGGAGATTCCGGACGAGATTTTTGTGTTCTTCGTGCCTTGCAGAAATCCGTTGAAAATGAATTGCAATCCAAAGAGGAAGTATCCCGGAAGGCAGATGAGGATGTAGTAATGCCCCATGGTTAGGGAGGCTTTGGAGAGTCCAAACAGAGATAATAATGGGATATTGAAGCAGAGCAGTACTAAGGTCATCACTGCAGAAATTGCAAGGGATGAGCGGATGGCTATGCGGAAAGACTCCCGAACCCGCTGGATTTTGCCGGCGCCCATGTTTTGGCCGGTAAAACAGAAATCGACATGGAGATACCAATCATGGGATGATTAGGATGGAATCGATTTTGTAGGATGCTGCCACGCCAATTACGGCAAAAGCACCGAACGAGTTAGTCAAGCTCTGAAGAATGATTTTGCCAATGGATGTAAAAGATGATTGGAGCATCTGCGGAATTCCAAGGTTAACAATCTCATGAATGTCGGAGGCCTTCTCCGAACGTGAAAACGAATGCAACAATATGTCGACTTGACTGCGGAGGGAGAAGGAGCCGGAAAAGTATTCCGAGCCTTCCGCCTGCAGTCTTTTTTTGAGCTTGAAATAGAGATAGACGCAGGAGAATATCTGAGATGCTACGGTGGCAACTGCGGCACCGATGATGCCGAGGGTAAAGAAGCCTACCAAAAGCAAATCTAATCCAATGTTGGTAAAAGTAGAAATAGTAATTGCTCCCAGCGGTCGTTTGCTGTCTCCCATGCCGCGCATAATTCCGGACTGAAGCTGATAGATGGAGGAAAAAGGAATTCCGATGCACACCAGCTGAAGGTATGCTTTGGCCCCATCATAGATTTCCGGTGGCGTATGCGTCAGCGACAAAACGGCATCCGCTCCCAGCACTCCCAGCAGCAAGGCCAGCAAGGAGATGCCCACAACCACTGTTCTCATCTGGAGAATTACTTGGTGCATTCGACGGTGTTCCCCGGAGCCGGTCAGATGGGAGATGCAGATGGAGCAACCGCCGGAAAGACCGATTTGGATAAGCCCCAGTAAATCGATAATGGGGGAAATGGAATTCACCGCCCCGAGGGCACGTTCGTTTACCAGATTTCCGAGAATCAAGCCGTCGGCAATGGTGTAGGACTGCATCATCAGGCTGGTGAGCATCAGCGGAAATGCGAAATTAATAAAGGACGGCAGCACCGGTCCTTCTGTGATAGGATTCAATTTTGTCGTGTTGTTATTCGTGTTCGTCATATTCATAATGAAGAAATTATAATCAACAATCCGTTAAAAAGAAACCCCTTCCGGCAAGACGGATGAAGACTTATTGAAAATGATAATAACAAAGCAAATCAATATATAAATACTCTATGCAAAAACAAGGCGGATAGTGCCAAAGAACTGCAACAAAGCATAAAAAAGCGGCTTTCGGGTAGAAATTCCCGAAAACATTGTAAAAAAAGGAATACAGGATGCTTACTGTATAGAAATAATAAATAGTGTTTTTCAATTATAGAAAAAGTAAATAACTATACACTTCCGTATAGATATAGACGATGAGTAAACAAGCTTGTTTTGAGATATGATAATTGGGTATTTAATGACGAGCGGAAAAGACCGATTGAAATATGCAGAGCAAAAACGAAGTAGTATTAATCATTAATCTCACCGATGGAAGTGTGGAGAAGAAACCGTATCCGATGGAAAATACCATGACCTACGGCCGGCTGTTGGCATTGGAGCTCCTTCGGCAATACGGAGAATCACGGGCGAATCGGCTGGATGAAGGAAATGCCATCGCCCTTGTGCCGGGCCTTTTTACCGGGAATCCGGCTCCAAGTGCAGGGAGAATGCTTTTGGTGACTCAGAAAGACGGGAATGCCGGGGCGCAGATTTGCAACATTACCGGGAATTTGCCGGAGGCCTTGGGCAGAAATGGCATCGCCGCAGTAGTGATTTGCGGGAGATACGGAAAAGAAAACGGAATCATCCGAATCAGCGGTCAGGAGGTGCAGTTGGAGATATTGCCGGGAGCCACCGGAAAGGATACCGGGCGAATCGTCCGTGCTCTTCGCGCCGTGTACGGCAAGAATTGTGCAGCCGTCGGGATTGGACCTGCGGGAGAACGGAAGCTGTCCGCCGCTGCGGTGTTCAGTACCTATGCAGAGGGATATCCGGAATACTATGTTCCGCGAACCTGCGTAGGAGATGTGTTTGGCGCAAAGGGCTTGAGAGCGGTAGTGGTGGAAGAAGAGTCACAAGCGAGGACACACACCCTGCGGAACACGGAGAATCCGGAATGCTTTGAAATTCTCGCTACGGAATTAGCTAACCGGATTCGGCGAAATGAAATCTGCGGAAATGCACTTCCTTCGTACGGCGCAGCGATTCTTCAAACCGGACTGAACGACCGGACTGTATTTGACCAGTTTAGTGATGCATCGGTTCCTGAAATTCAACGGATGACAGAATTCGACAACATCCATCATGGATGTACTCCTCTGTGTGTCATCGGTTGCCTGAACCGGCACGCGAGAAGACAACGGAATATATTCACGAATCCGCTGGCGATTGAAACCGGCGCCTTGATCCGAAAATATTTTGGAATCGATGACGATGAGCTGACTTTTCGAATTGTGAAGCAATCGGAGAATTTGGGAATCTCATCGGCAGAATACATTGAGAATTTCCGATTGTATTCGAAATGCATCGGTGAAACGGTAACGGAGGAAAGCCTTATTGGCGGACTGGATGAAATCGAGAAGGATTCTCCGGAGGGAAGAATTCTGGGAAGTGGCGAAGCGGGTCTTCGAATGCTGTATCCGGATCGAATGACTAAGGATGCAAGGGAAGCACGGCGAGAACCATCCGAAAGAGAGAAATCCCTGCGGGAGCAAATTGTGGCATTGGATAGTCTGGGCTTCTGCATTTTTACCGCATTTGCCATTATTGACAATTCGGAATCCTGGAAACTTCTGGCGAAAATGACCGAAGCACGGCTGGGCGGTGACTGGACGGAACAGAAGCTGATGGAACAGAGCCGGAAGAGCTTGCAGATGGAAGCTGATTTTAGCCGTGTACAGGCGGAAGCGAAAGCGGGCACGGAAATTCCGGGATTTGCAAGCGTTTTGGAACAATACAGAGAAATGAAGAAGTAATATGACGGAACGAAACAGTAGAAAATACATTTTAATAGTGGGCGTTCTGTTGGTGGTGGGAGTGTTCTTATCCTTCTTTTTGGGAAAATTCTCGCTGGGACCGAAAGAAGTAATGGGCATTCTCACATCCCCGATTACCGGGGGAGAGACGTTCTGGACGTCCCAGCAGGAGCAGGTGTTCTGGGCAATCCGACTGCCGAGAATTCTATTGGCGTGTCTGGTGGGGTGTGCATTGGCGTCTGCCGGCTGCGTGTATCAGGCGGTATTCGAGAATCCCATGGCGGCACCGGATTTTCTGGGGGCATCCTCCGGCGCGGCGTTTGGTGCGGCATTGGCAATTATCATGGGTGGAAGCGGTGTGAAGATTACCGCAATGGCTTTTGTCTTCAGCATGGCAACCATCCTGCTGGTGTATGCGGTGGGAAGCCGGGCTCCGGGAAACAAGACGGTGGGCTTGGTGCTGGCCGGGCTGATGATTAGTTCCATTGCACAGGCAGGAACCAGTTTCATCAAACTGGTGGCGGACCAGACGAACGAACTGCCGGCCATCACCTATTGGCTGATGGGTTCCTTGTCATCCACGAAGACGGAGGACTTGCTGTTCGCCGCTGTTGTGGTGCTCCTTGGAATCCTCCCGATTTTCGGAATGCGTTGGCATATCAATGTGCTGACGATTGGAGAGCAGGAGGCGGAGACCATGGGGGTATCCGTCGGCCGCACCCGCCTAATCGCATTGGTGGCGGCCACGCTCATTACTGCGGCGGTGGTGTCCGTCAGCGGAATGATCGGATGGGTGGGATTGGTAATCCCTCATTTTTGCCGAAAGTTCACGGGGAGCAATTTCCGGTGGCTTCTTCCGGCATCGATGCTCACTGGTGCATTGTTTCTGCTGTTGGTAGATGATGTGTCGAGAAACCTGTTTGCGGTTGAAATTCCCATTGGCATTCTGACGGCAATGATTGGCGCGCCCTTCTTCTTGTATCTCATATTCAAAGGAGGGCGGAAATAATGCTGGAAGTAAATCATTTGCGTTTTTCATACGGGAAAAATCCGGTTCTTCGGGATATTCATTTCCGGGCAGTGTCGGGGGAAATGGTCTGCATACTGGGCCCAAACGGTACGGGCAAAAGCACTTTATTCAAGTGTATTCTGGGACTTCTTCGCGGATGGGACGGGGAAATCGCGCTGAATGGAGAGGATATTCGGCAGATGAAACCGGGCGAAAGAGCGAAGAAGATGGCCTATATTCCTCAGGCGGCGAATCCGGCCTTTGCCTATTCGGTGCTGGATATGGTGACGATGGGTACCACCGCCGGGCTGCATGGCCTCCGGGTTCCCGGAAAGAAAGAACGGACGATTGCCGAAGCCGCCTTGGAGAAATTGGGTATCGGACATTTGCTGGAGCGGGATTACACCAGCCTTTCCGGCGGAGAGCAGCAGCTGGTACTTATTGCTCGGGCGCTGGCACAGGGCAGCAACACATTGATTATGGACGAACCGACATCCAGCCTGGATTACGGAAATCAGGTGCGGGTGGAACTGCAGCTTCGAAAATTGACAGAAGAAGGATATTCCATCGTTCAGTCCATGCACAATCCGGAGCAGGCGTATCTCTTTGCGGACCGAGTGGTGGGCCTGCGAGACGGATACGTGATTGCAGACGGTTCTCCGAAGGATATCCTGAATGAAGAATTGATAGAGAAACTGTACCGAATTTCGGTTCGAAAAGTCGATGCCGAAGACGGGAAGGGAAGATTTTTTGAGGTAATTTATTAGAGATGAAGAGAAATAGATTAATCGCCGCAATCATCGCGGTGCTTGTATCCGGCACCTTGCTAACGGGATGTAAGAGCACGGACGTGAAATATCCAAAAGGAACGAAAACCTATACGTTCACAGATGATTACGGTCGGGAAGTGGAAGTGAAAAAGAATATCAAAACCATCGTCGGCAGCGGACCGAATACGCAGATGATTCTCTGCACCGTGGCAACGGACATGCTGGTGGGGCTGAATGCGGCACCTACTACGGAACAAGAGAAATACTATCCGGAGGATTTCGTGGATATGCCGACGTTGGGTCAATTCTACGGTTCCAAGGCCAGCCTGAACATCGAGAATCTGATAAAAGCATCTCCGGACATCATCATCGATATCGGGGAGAAGAAGGAAGACGGGGCATCGGACATGGACGAGATTCAGTCCAAAACCGGAATTGCCACGGTATTCCTGGAGACTTCGCTGGATTCCTACGATTCCATGTATAAGAAACTGGGGAAGCTCCTGGGACGGAGCGAACAGGCGGACCGGCTGGCGGCATATTGTAAGGAAACCTCTGATATGGCGGACAAAGCCGCAGCCAAGGTATCAAAAAAGAATCGGAAGTCCGTATACTTCGGTGTTTCCACCACGGGATTGAATGCCAACGTGGAGGGAAGCATTCAGGCAGACGTTATCGAAAAAATCGGTGCGCGCAATGCGATTCACACGGATGAAGAGGTTAACGGGATGGATGGCGGAAATCCGGTGGACGGCGAAGCGGTGAACAAAGCGAATCCCGATGTGATTGTATTCGGACCGGACAGTCCATATGATACCGTTCATAAAGACGGTCAATGGAAAGAGATTCCGGCAATCAGGAAAAAGCATTACTACGAGACGCCGGGAGAGCCGTACAGTTGGATGTCCTCCCCTCCGTCGGTAAATCAGATTCTGGGAATTCGCTGGCTGGGAAAACTGGTGTACCCGGATTTGTATCATAACGATATTCGAAAGGATACCAAAGAATTTTATAAACTCTTCTATCACTACAATTTGTCGGACGGCGAGCTGAACAAAATGCTGATGAAATCATACGGAAAATAATGGAGAACAGAATCAATCAAATGAAAAAAACAGGAGCGCGGCTCCTCATCATATGCCTCGTTCTTCTTCTGCTGATTCCGGCGGCGACAACGGAATCCTACGGGAATGCCACCGATACTCTTACCTTCAAAATCGGGTATTACGGATGGAGCCCGGAAGATTATGTGGAGAAGAAAACCTTTAAGGTTAGTGAGATTCAAAGTCTTTCTTCCGGAAATATGCTGGCATACACCTATTATGACCGGAGCGGAAAGAGAGTCGGCATTGACTCTGCCTATGGCGCCAAGCTAAACACGCTTTTGGACAAAGCGGGGATCGATAAGGGGTCCATCAATGCGCTGGCCTTCTACACAACGGACAGCGGGAATGGGGCGTTCGCTACTTTTACCTGGCAGGAACTGGTGCTGACGGATCGGTACTATTTCGACAACCTGGCGGCAGCCATCAACAAAGACGGAAAATATGTGGACAGTCAGGCAAAGCAGGAACTTTGGAACAATGCGGAGAAAGTGGATGTGGTTCTGGCATATCAGGATAGCTGGAAATGGTATTCTGCCGGATCGGAAGGAGCCAAACCCAGCAGCAGTGGGATGCAGACGGCAAACCGTTTTCGGCTCTGCTTCGGCCAGTCCAATCCGCTGGATTATCGGACATTCCAATCGGCCAAAATGGTGGAGACCATCTACGTGACGTTCTCCGGCACACCGAAATTGACGGCGGATCGGAGCAATCTGGAGGGGAAAGTCGGATCCAAGCACAAGCTGAAGGTAACGGCAGCGGCAGCAGACGATGCGCTGCAGCAGAAGGTGCAGGAGAAAATGACCTATTCTTCCAGCGATGAATCGGTGGCGAAGGTAAATTCCTCCGGAGAAATCGAGTACGTAGGCGAAGGAGATGCCACCATTACAGTTCGCAGTGGCGACGCTACCACCACCGTGCAGGTTCACGTTGGCAAAAAAGATGTGAAAAAGGAGGAACCACAGAAAGGGGATACCGGCGGTTCCGGAAAGGGCGGCAATGGAAAGGGGGCATCCGGAAGCGGAAAAGGAATCGCTGCCGGGAAATCTAAAGTGCCAAGTTCCAGCCGGAACGTTCAGAAACCGAAGGAAAGTTATATGTTCGTTCTCTCCAAAGATGCGGGGAACAATCTGAAGCAAGCGCTGAAAAAACAGGCACCGGCAGAGCAGGCGTCCATGAGCACCCATCAGGAGAAGATGGATAATAAGGCGGAACAGTTGGAGATAAAGAAGAAAAGCAATGCCCTCAAAGGGGCCACCGGTGCGATTGCCGGAATCATTGCCATCGAGGGTTCGCTCTTCGGCTTTATCCGTTTTCGAAAAATGTTGTAGTTCATAGAAGGGAAGAACTGAAAAATGGAATTATCAAGACTGAACCAGGCGATGCGAGCTATCGCCTCGGCAATGGAAAATCCGGTAATTATACTGCTTCTGTTGCTGCTGGTGGTTACCATATTTCTAATCGGATGGTTGATTTCGGAGATTTTCACGGAGCATCGTCATCTCAAAGAGAAACTTCCGCATCTGGTGGATGTGTTAAATGAAACGAAGACCAGCGAGGAGACAAAGGAAGCGGTTCGAAAGAGCCGACTGCTGAAGCGGCAGCGGAATGCGCTTCTGGAGCTGCTGTCCCATCCGGATATTACTCCGCTGATGAGAGAATCCCTGGCTGCCCGGATTGTGGAAGAAGAACAGAATGTGTATAGCCGGCGGATTCGGATTTCCGATATCATCGCAAAGATCGGACCGATTCTGGGACTTTTGGGAACACTAATCCCGCTGGGACCGGGAATCATTGCCCTGGGCCAGGGCGATACCATTACGTTGTCATCTTCCTTGTTGACGGCGTTTGACACCACAATATTAGGATTGCTTTCCGCAGGCACGGCGATGGTAATTTCTACCATTCGCAAGAGCTGGTACAACAACTACATGTCTGTATTGGAAACATTAGCGGAATGCATTCTGGAGGTGGAAAAGCGAAATGTTAAGGCGTAGCGGAAGTGGCTCCATTCGTCGGCAGAGCAGCCGAATGGAGGAAGAAGAAGTAAATCCAATGGCATCGGTTGCCAATCTGGTGGATGCCATGTTGGTGCTGGCTGTGGGAATTATGCTGGCGTTGATTAACAGCTGGAACTTAAATATTTCTCAGAACGGTCAAGTGACCGAGAAGGTGGACAAGAAGGATGCCGTTAGTTCATTCTCCGATAAGGATCTGGACAAGACGAAGGAATCGGATTCTTCCAGTCTGGAGAAACAGGGAACGGTCTATTACGATAAGGCCACCGATCGGTATTACATCATCGCTTCCGACGGAAGCAAGGTGGATATCGACAAGTAAGTGATATTGCGGTTCATCCAAGAGGTGGTTGAGCTAGTAATATAGGTTATTTCATATCATGTAAAAGGAGGAACACATGATGAATTTCAAAAAACGGCTGAGCAGCCTGCTGCTCGCACTCGTCGTTGCGGCGACAATGATGGGTGGCATGACCGGAAGCGCATTTGCGGATGCGGAAGCAGATGCTCCTTCCACAGATAACGTGGAGGTCGTCCTGAACGGAGGCACCGACCACGCAAGGGTAATCGGACACTTGAGCAAGGAGTGGTTCCGGAAGAATACAGAATCCAAAGTACAGGTATTCCCGTTTGCTTCCAAGAAAAAAGCGGGAAAGATTGCCTATGTTGTTGGAAAGGGCGTTCCAATGGAGAAGTTCTTCGATGAAATCGGGATTTCCGAGAACGAACTGGAAGGTGCGGAGCTGGCATTCTGTCAGGCACCGGAATACGAACAGCCAAACAAGTTCACGCTGCCGATGAGCCAGTTGGCGAAAGCCACAAAGGTGATGAAGGGATCCTGGGACGTGGCTGCCGGAAAGGATGCGAGAACTGTCATCGAAGGAAAGACCGTTACACCGATTCTGGCAACGGCAGTGTCCAATTCGAAATACAAGACCTATGAAGAGGCAGAGACTGCAGCGGCAGATACCTCGGCGGAGGGTTTCTGGTCGGCAGCGAAGAATTCCTGCCTGATTGGACTTACCGGTGCGGAATATACCGGCGTGACACAGCAGAAGGATGGCGATTACTGGATTGATAATCCGGCAACGGACTGCAACGGAAAGAATGCAATCAACGATTTCGACCGCATCAACATCATTACCGCTGCTCCGGAAGCAATGGAGCTGAGTGCAAAATCTCTCGCTTTCACAACCACAAAAGCAAAGACCGTAAAGGCTGTCGTTGCTCCGGCATCGGCAAAGTTCACGGAAAATCTGAAGTGGACCACATCCAACAGCAAGGTAGCATCTGTAAAGAACGGAACCGTTACACCAACCGGAATCGGAAGCTGCACCGTAACCGCAACACTGGGAAAACTGAGTGCATCTGTACAGATAAAGGTATCCAGCAGTGCGTTCAAACCGGGCAAGGTGGCATCCTTTAAGGCAAAGAACGTTAAAAAGAAGAGCGTAAAGCTGACATGGAAGAAGGTCAGCAAGGCTACCGGCTATGAAGTATACCGGAAATCGTCCAAGAAGGGTTCCTACAAGAAGATTGCTACAATCAAGAAGGGAACTACCGTTAAATACACCAATAAGAAGCTGAAGAAGCATAAGAAATACACCTATAAAGTAAGAGCATACAGAACCGTGAACAAGAAGACCGTGAAGGGCTCCTTCACTTCTGCGAAGACTGTAAAAATTAAGAAGTAGTATCAATCAATACGAATACATGTAACGGAGAACAAAATGAATCGGGAAACTATTCAGAAAGCGGCAGCAGCTGCACTTTCCTTAATCATGATTGCAGGAGGACTTCCGTGGAATACCATGGTGTCCTATGCGGATTCTTCCGTGCAGAATCAGGCAGAGGATTCGGCATCGTCCGAATCCTCTGTTTCGAATGATGCGGAAGGGGAGAACCGTGCGCCGGAACAGAAGACGGAAAAACAGATCGAATCCGAAGAAAAGAATCTGCCTGTAGAAAACAGCGAGAATACGGAAGAAAAAGCGGTACCGGAAGATGAAGATGTCTGCACCGTATCCGATTCCATTCGACACGGCCGGGTAGAGTTGGACGAAGCCGACGGAACAATTCGGGGACGGGCAATCCCGGATACAAGCTATCAATTGGCCACAATCCGGATTCTTTATCGGCAGAATGGAAAAGAAAAAGAGCATTACATTGAATACAATGAGAATGACGGAACATTCTCTTACGATATAAGCAATTTGGTAAAAACAGATTCGGACGCCTCAGACTTCCGCGTGACAGCTACTTTTACCAATACAAAGGTGTGGGATGGCGGCGTGGACCTGAGCTGGTATGATCCGCAAAAAAAGACGTTCGAAATTTCCACCCCGGCGCAGCTGGCGGGATTGGCGGCCATCGTGAACGGAATGGTGGACGAGAAGGAAACCAGAGAGGATCAGATTATCGATCCCAACCGAACTCAAGCGGAAGACGGGACGATAAAGCACAAATATATGACCGCTGTGAAGGAATACACTCGCCTGCTGGAGCAACAGGGCGGCGGCGTAGAAGATGAGGTGTACCGCCTGCCAAAGGCGCGGGAGACCGGAATTTTCGCATCGGATGATTTGTACAATGACATGCGGTATCGCACGGTGGAAATCACGGCGGATATCAATATGATGGGAAAAGACGAGGACACCGGGGAACTGAAGAATTTCACCTGCATCGGCGGCAAGCACGCCATCGATCTCCGGGGAGATGCGGAGGATCCAAAAGTCATCGATACCCGTTTCCAGGGTGTTTTGGACGGCCGAGGACATACCATCTCGATTCACTGCAATCGGTACAGCAGAAAAGGTTTCGGCTATTCCTGGAATATCGGCTTGGTGGGATATCTGGGGGGCGGCGTAGACCGCGTGACGAAGAATGCCAAGGATTGTAAGATCGATTTTGCCAAGGAAAATCACCCCACCGTGCGGAACGTGGTGCTGAAAGGCGATGTTCTGGGCCGCCGCTGTGTGGGCGGTATTGTGGGCCGAATCGGTGAAACCAATTACTCCTGCATCGTGGAGAACTGCGCCAATTACGCGACGGTTCGTTCCACGGATATGCGTGGCTGTGCCGGCATTGTCGGCGCACCGTGGGGAAATTCCATCATTCGAAATTGTTATAACGCCGGCCACATCGCCGCTGCCTATGAGGAAGTGGGCGGAATCGTGGGAAGCAACGGATACAACTACGCCGCAGCGGATATCATCAACTGCTTCAATGTGGGAACCGTTGAAAATGCCGGTGTGACTTCCGGCGGCGAGGAATCCAACAATGCGTATGCCGGACAGGAAATTGGCAGAGACGGAGAGTCCGGTGCGGGATACACCGTGGAAAACTGTCTGTATCTGAATCCGGAAAAAGCAGATGAGAAGAAAACCGGTTTCAATACCGGAGATGAGAGCAAGGCCATCGTGAAAGAGGTAGACGGAATTTCCAAGGCGGAGATGAAGAGTGCCTCCACGGTAGAGCGATTGAATCGAAACGGTGCGGTGTTCGTGGAAGGGACAGAGCACCCGGTGCTGTATTTTGAGAAGAACGGAATTCCGACAGCCCAATGCAGCGTTACGATAAAGAATCCGGAGCAGGGAACCGTAACGGCTTCCGGAGCATCTTCCTCCGTGTCGGTTCCGTACGGAAGCACGCTGGAATTGAAAGCATCGCCGACCTCCGGCTATCGCTTGGGTTCTTTTACCGCAAACGGAAAAGAAATATCTCGAGATTTCTATACGGTAACCGGTGATACGGAGATCTCCGCGAAATTCGTTTCGGTAAAGACGGCGCAGTTAATCATTCCGACCCACAACTCCTTCGTTATTCATGTGACCCGGGTGTACAGCGGAAAGGATCATCAGGAAGTTCGGGAAACGCTGGAGAACGGCGCGCAGATTTATCAGGGAGATCGGTTGAAGGTAACCGGAACCCTGAACAAGGATGCGGTGCCGAACGATGTGAATTACGAATACAGCGGAAAATTCGGGAAACCGTCTTCCCAGGAAAAGAATTCCGCACAGCTGGCCGATGGAAGCAGCGATACGCTGGAAGTGACCGGAAAAGGCGATGTGACCGTTATTCTGGAGCCGAAAATCCAAAAGAAGGATTGGATGACTCAAGCGGATATTTCCTGGTATCGCGGACATGAGAAGGACAAAACCTACACCATTCATAATGCCCGGGAACTGGCGGGAATGGCACTGCTGATTTCCGACGGCGTAGACATGGACGGCACGGATTTCAAAGGAAAGACGATTCGCCTGGCGGCGGACATCGACCTTTGCAACGATGATGGCACCGAAGGGGCGCGTTTGTGGAGGACGGTCGGAAATCCGGGGGATCCGTTCCGGGGAACCTTCGATGGTCAAGGCCATACCGTGAAGAATATCAACGTGAATTTCTCCAATCCGGTATACGGTAAAATCAGCGGGACCTTTGGCGGACTAATCGGCGTTGCGGAAAATGCGGTTATCAAAAATGTAAAAGTGGAAGGAAATTTCCTTGCGGCTGCCGGGTACAGCGGCGGTATCGTGGGAAGAGCCATCAACACCACTGTGGAGAATTGCACTACCGATATTCAGGTGAAGAATTCCAAAGAGACCGGCGGTATCGTGGGCCGCGGGGAAGGGACTACCGTGATTCGAAACTGCACCGCCATGGGCAATATGACTGGAATGAGTGAGCTGGGCGGCATCGTGGGAAGCGTAATGGGAACTACATCCTTCCTGGGCGCCAATGATGTAAAAATCGAGAATTGCCGGATGCAAGGAGGCATCACCGGCACGCACCAATACGTCGGCGGAATCCTGGGGTATTGCGTGGCTCCGGTGACCCTCACAAATTGCAGAAATGAAGGAAACGTGTCCGCTTCTCAGAACACCCGGTCCGGTGCTTCAGATACCGGCGCCTGCGGCGGCATCGTGGGAACGGCGGAAGGCGTTCTGACCATGAACCGCTGCTCGAACCGAGGCAAGGTGTCCGGTACGGGTTATTTAAAGTACGCTGCAGGTCTGGTAGGCTTCATCAATAAGCGAACTTCAGAAATTACGGATTGCTTCAGCAGCGGAGACGTGACAGCAGGAAGCAGAACCACTGTCGCCGGGTTCATGAACATGACGGAGAATATGGCACTGGCGAAGGCGGCGGTGACGAATTGCTACGTGGCCGGGGCGGTTGCGGCGGGCGCGCCGGAATCTTCTGCGGTAAAAAGAGATGCTTTTATTGCAGAGGGATCCGATGACAACTTCAAAAATAATTACGTGCTGGAAAATCGGGTGAACGGCACGAAAAATGCTGCGCATCAAGGAGTGACCGATCTGACCGATGCGGCACTGAAAGCCGGCGTTTCAAAGCTGGGAAGTGCATATATCCCGGATGGAGAGCAGTGCAACAGCGGATACCCGATTCTGGCATGGGAGAATCCGTCCTTTAAAGCGGATATCCCTGCCGGAACGCTCACCGGAATCAAGAAATCCGGAACTACGAAGGTAATCCTGCAGTGGAAGGGCGTCGCCGGTGCGAGGGGATACGAGGTGTACCGCAGCACATCGAAGAACGGAAAGTATTCCAAGATTTACACGCTTTCCGGGTCCTCTACAAAGTATACCGATACAAAGCGGACGCCGGGCGGCTGGTACTATTACAAAATCCGGGTGCAGAAGGACCTGGGCTTCGGCAATATCTATACCGGTGCGTATTCCGGTATTCTGAATGTCCGGATGGGTTTGAACAAACCATCCATTTCAAGCGTGAAGAATACGAAGAAGAAAAAAGCGGTGCTGAAGTGGAAGAAGCAGTCCGGGGCGACGGGCATACAGGTGTACCGGTCGACGAAGAAAAAGTCTGGTTTTAAGAAGGTAACAACCACCAAGGGTTCCGCAGTTTCCTATACCAACTCGAAGCTAAAGAAAAAGAAAACCTATTATTACAAAATCCGGAGCCTCAGCAAGGTGAACGGGAAGACCGTCTACAGCGCATATTCTGCGGTGAAGTCGGTAAAAATCAAGAAATAACAGGAGTGTTGTATGAGTGAATTTGTTTTGCATATCGATCTGACCACAGAAAAGTGTCGGAAGGAACCCTATGAGTTCAAAAAGGGCGTTCCCTACGGCAGAGGCCTTGCGGCAAAACTGATTGAGGATCATACCGGTCTGGAGACGGACCGGTATGATCCGGAAAACGTAATCGTACTGACACCGGGATTGCTGGTAGGCTGCAAGACCCCCAGCGGAAACCGGATGTTTATAGGCACGGTGGAAGGCAAAGGAAAGGGATTGCAGATGTGCAATACTACCGGAAATATGCCTCAGAAACTGGGCAGCCTGGGACTTGCCGGAATCGTGATTACGGGAAAAGCGGCATCGCCGGACACGGTAATCCATCTGGACGAGACGGGCATTGCTTTTAACAAATGTCCGGAATTGGCAAAATCTCACGCCGGTGAAATCGTTCATGCACTGCGGAATAAATATTCTCACGGGAGCGCGGTGTTGGGAATCTGTGAGACCGGCGTGCGACGGATGTCTTTGGCTAGCTTCTTCTGTACTTATCCGGAAGGTTCGCCGGAATACCACAGTCCGCGAAGCGGTTTCGGAGATGTGTTCGGGGCAAAGAATCTGAAGGCATTGGTGGTGGACGCAAAAGGTTCCTTCCTTCGGGAATGCGCGCACCCGGATACTTATTGGGAATACAGCAAGCAGCTGACCCGCGTGATTACACAGGATGAAATCTGCGGGGATGCTCTTCCGGGCTATGGTTCCATTACGTTGCTGAAGATTTTGAAAAGTGGCCGGACCTTAGACGGTATGGAACCGCGGAAGGAGCAGAAGCACGGAGTGCGGAAGGCGACGACACCGATTGAGAAGAAACGTCAGAGAATCAATTATACCTGTGCACCTATGTGTGCCATCGGCTGCCTGAACCGCCATTCGGATTATGAAGGAAGACAGTATTCGTCTCCGGCGGAGAGTGAAGTGAACGCTGCTTTGGTGAATTGTTTCGGACTTAGCGACTACGACTTGGCGACGGCGATTCAGGAAAAAAGCGACGGATATCTGCATCGTGGGGACGGAGTTCGTCACCGCCGCGAAGGTTTTTGCGGAAGCCAACGACATCGAACACGGAGAGAAACATTTGCTGGAATGGCTGGATGAAATTGAAAAGGGAACCTTGGTGGGACGGGTCATCGCATCACGAACATTTGGCGTGGCGTCCTTGTACGGAGAAAAGGATCTCCGCAGATGGTTAGATAAGGAAGCCATCGATGAGGAACACCTTTTCCAAATTCAAATGAATAATGCGTATCCGGCATTGGCAAATCTCAGCGGATTGGAGCTGCTGTACGCACAGATCTTTGTGCTGGAGAATTTGGGACTTTGCATCTTCACTTCTTTTGCGTTGTTGGATAATCCGAAAAGTTTCGAGCTCCTGGCCAAGATGACGGAAGAGCGCACCGGAGTGAAGGTGACGCCGGAAGAACTGATTCTGGATGCACGGGAATGTATCGAGAACGAGCGAGACTTAAAGGCGCGACGCTGGAAAGCGGCCCAGAAAACGGATATTCCGCCGTTCACAAAAGTGTTGTATCGGTATTTTGACCGGCAGAAGGAGAATTAGATGAAGGATTTTTTCAAAGAAATTCAGGGGGTGCTTCAGAACGGAGGCCGAGGGTTGGTGCTCAGCTCGCTGGACGAGGAAAGAGGCGATAAAGTCATCCTATCCGGAAAAGAAATCGTATGGCGGAATGAGGATTGCCGACTGAAGAAGGAGGATCTGGAGAATCCGGAAATTTGGAATTGGATGCGGTGTGAGCAGAGCCGAGTCGTGGAACTGGCCGACATGCGATGGCTGGCAGAAGTGTTGAAACCGGAATCACGCCTGATTATTTGCGGCGCCGGACACGTAGCCCTGTCGTGCCTTCGGATGGCAAAGCTGCTGGGCATGGACGTGACAGTTCTGGAAGACCGGGAGGAATACGCGAAGCAGGCAGAAGAGGCCGGAGCGGACCGGGTGGTGTGCAAACCATTCCGGGAAGCCATCCGGGAATTGGAAAATACGGACAACTGCAAATATTTAGTGATGACGCGGGCGCATAAAATGGATCAGGACTGCCTGGAGGAGATTTTCCGGAAACCCTACTCTTATGTGGGAATGCTGGGCAGTCCAAAGAAAATCGCAGCGCTTCGGAGCAATCTGGTACAGGCAGGGATTGAGGAAGCACATTTTGAAAAGCTCCACTCGCCGGTAGGCTTGGACATCGGGGCGAAAACCCCGGCGGAGATTGGGTGTCGGTGATGGCGGAATTGATTCAGCTGCAGAATTCCGGAAAGGAAGAGATGTGTTCCTACAGCCGGGAGATGCTGGGCCGTCAGGCCCTGCATCCCACCGCCGGGATTCTGTGTACGTTGGTGGATAACGGCGGCGGTTCGCCCCGGAATCCGGGAACTAAGATGCTGGTCTATTCTTCGGATGACCGGATTGGCACCATCGGCGGCGGAGTCCTGGAAGGAACTGTGATTCGGGAAGCCGTTCAAATGATGGAAAAAGGAGAGAAACGAAAAATCATTCACAGCGGAGTGGATGGGAACGATTCCGGCATGGTTTGCTGCCGGGATGCGGAAGTTCTGTTGGAACGCGTGGAATAGAATGAAAAAGAATTGAATCGAGTTAGCGCTGCTGCGGACATTTGCTGCAGTGGCGTTTTCTTTTTTGATAGAATCGATAACCCACGCGAGGCGAGATTCTTTTTATCGACGGATTAACGGTTGAGGAAGCAAGCGAAAAAGCATATAATTTGGTACATAGGATAAATATTTCTGCAAAATATTGAAATTTTGGACAGAAAAGCGTATAGTGAGTACAAATAAGCAACCAGGGAGGTAGGCAAATGCTGAGAATTGAAAATCAAGCAATCGTGTTCGCGCTGCTTTGCAAATACACGGTGGAGACCGAAGGCGAGAAAGGCCGGGAGGTCATTCAGAAAGGTATGATTCGGTACGGCCGGGAGCGGGGCGCGCGGATGGCGGCTCGGGCGAAGGCCAACGGGGACCCGATTGCCCTGTGGACCAATCAGGCCTACGGCGAGTGGAAGCCGGATTACGAGGGACAGATGGAGTTCGGATACGACGAGACGGAACCGACCCTGAAGAGCTACATCAGCAAATGCGCGTGGTGTGACGCCTGGAACAAATATGGCCTGTTGGAGTACGGCCGGGAGTACTGCGTGAATGTGGACAAGGCGGTGTACGAGGGATTCTGCGAGGATTTCGTCTGTACGCCCAACGTGCCGACCATTAGCTGGGGCGGCAAGCGCTGTGAGTTCGACTGGGGGCAGCCGCTGACGGAGGAAGATCTGGCGAAAATGAACCGGAAGAAACAGGAGTTGGGCACTTCAGCCATGCGGGATTTCGACTATCACACGGCACACATCTACTACACCATCACCGATGAAATACAGAAGGCGTTCCCGGAGAGTGCCGCTGAAATCATCCGGAAGGCGGTGCAGGATTACGTGAAGCTCTTCGGGCAGGCGGAATACAATCGAATTTTGGAATTTGAGGGAGAACGGTTCTAAGGAATTGAACGAAAGAGAAAGAAGGTACTTGAGATGAAATTTGGCGTAATTGGATTCGGAAACATGGGCGGTGCCATCGTGAAAGGTGCGGTGGCCAGCGGCGTTCTGGCAAAGGAAGATGTTCTGGTCTACGATATCAAGGCGTCGGCGCGGAAAGCGGCGGAGGAGTTCGGCCTGAAGGTGGCGAAGGACGATGAAGATGTCGCTGCGAACTCGGATGTAACCCTTCTGGCGGTAAAACCACAGCAGATGCTGGATGCCATGGCGCAGACCGGCAAGGGACTGCAAGACAAGGCGATGCTGTCCATCCTTCCGGGCGTGTCTGTGGAGCGTCTGCGGGATGCCTGTGCGGTAAAAGAATTCCGCATTCTGCGGCTGCTTCCGAATACCCCGGCGCTTGTTTTGAAGGAGCGTTCGCATATTCATCTCGTTGATAATGGTTGCACGGCCAGCTCCGCAAGCATATCTCCGAAAAAGGTATCGTACCGGTTCTGCCTGCTCTTCATTGATGATCCATTCTCCGTTTTCCCCTTTGTCATACCCGATCATCCGGCTTAGATGGACCATCGGCTTCCCTTCCTGGAACCGCTTCTGATAAGACCAGTGGATGTTATCCGAAATGGAATGGCTTTCTTCCTGGGCAAGTGCAGAGTAAATGGTCAGGATCACCTCACTGGTGGAATCCAGAGTGTTGATGTTTTCCTTTTCAAAAAAGATGCCCACAGGAGGTGTCAGCTGTTTCAGCTGTCTTGCGCAGTCGAGGGTGTCCACGGTATTCCTTGCGAATCTCGATATGGATTTTGTGACTATTAAATCGATTTTCCCATTTCTCGCATCCTCCAGCATCTGGTTGAACTCATCCCTGTGCAGGCGGCTTGTTCCGGTGATTCCCTCATCCGCATAAATTCCTGCGAATGTCCAGCCCGGATGCCGCTGTATCATATCCGTGTAGAATGCCTTCTGGGTCCGGTAGGACGTTTTCTGTTCATCTGAATCTGTGGACACTCTGCAGTAAGCTGCCACCCTTAACCCCTTCGGCTTTTCCTGGGCAGCCTTTTGAGCCGTCGCTTCCTTTATCAATCGTAAAACTTCTGACATTTTTCCTCACCCTTTCTTTACATATTTTTTCCGGTAGCAGTTATCCCGCATGGCCTGTCCGTCAAAATAAGATGCCGTATACCGGTAATCTTCTATATTACTGTACATGACAACCTCTGTCCTTGTATCATCATACCAGTGAACCGTATAGTTCAACGGGGAATGAACCGTAATAGAAAGGACAAATGCCTTGCAGTAATCTGAGGTCACTCCATTCAAAAACTGCACCACGCCATCCCTTCCTTTCGGAAGTTCCTTCATCCATTCAATTGCCCGTTCTCTTCTCTCGTGGTCATTCTCCAAATCCTCCCAGTACCCTTCCAGATACTCCAGCCGTTCTTCCAGATGCTTTTTCTCATCCATATCCCGGTCAAGTTTTTCTTTCAGCCGTCTGATTTTCTCAGCATTGCTCTGAATGACTGCCTCGTCGATGCTCTCATCTCCCAGCAGCTCCCGTCTGGTCTGCATCACATCGTTCTGGCTTTCCAGAAGACGCAGTTTTTTCCCGCTGCTTTCCATTCCAATCTGAAGGGTGGCAATCTGCCGTTTGTAAAAAGCACGGTCCCGTTCCATAAAGTCGGTATGCTGGATGTTTTCCAGCCTTTTGATCATCTGTGGAACAAAGTCATCAGCTTCCTTTGTAAAACCTTCAAACTGCTCTCCGTAACGGCCGCTCATGATGTCCGCCACTTCCACATTATCGTGGATGGGCTGTGCGCTCAGCCGGAACCGCTCAATGATCGCCTTGCGGAAAGCCCTCACAATCTGCTCTTCATAAACTCTCTCGGTGTGGCAGATTCTCTTTCCATTGTAGATTTCCGCTGTTGGACAAAACCAGACCGGATAGTACTTGGAATTTCTCACACGGAAAAACCTGCCGCATTCCCCACACAAAATCCTTCCTGAGAATGGCTTTGATCCTTTCTTTACTCCCTTCTCTTTTTTGGCGGCATTGGCTCTGCGGATTTCCTGAACAGTTTCAAACAGTTCTTCGTCAATGATCGCCGGATGGTGGTTCTTCACCAAATACTGCGGAAGTTCTCCATTATTCCGCTGGATGTTATGGTTCAGAAAGTCCACGGTGTATTTTTTCTGGATCAGGACAGCTCCTGTATATCGTTCCCTTTGTATCATCTGAGAAATAATCCTTCCAGTCCATCCTTCTTCCAGATCACTGTTCAGCTGTCCTTTCTTTGAGTTCTTTTTTCTGGCTTTGACCGCCACGGTCTCAGGAGCTGGAATCCGGTCATAATTCAAACCTCTGGCAACATCTGTATAGGCAGTACCCTCTGCCACTTCCTGAAAAATCCGGCGCACGATTTTTGCTTCTTCTTCCACAATTTCGATATCCCTATACTGATATCCACTTTCTGTCGTGACCATCTTTCCATTGTAGCGATACCCATATATGACCATGTTCTTTACCTCACCTCTCGGATAGCGCATCTTATTTCCAAGATTGATGTTTCTGGAAATACTCCGGCTTTCTTCCTGGGCAATCGCCGCAAGTGTCGTAAGAATGAAATCACTGGTCGGATCAGCTGTGTCCAGATTTTCTTTCTCAAAAAGGATCGTCACATTGTTGTCATGCAAAATATTAAGGGCGGTCATAAAATCCGCCGTATTTCTGGAGAAACGGGAAATCGACTTGCATACAATACGGTCTATTTTCCCTTCCCTGCAATGCCGCAGAAGTCTTTTGAATCCAACACGCTTATCCTTGACCGTTCCTGAAATTCCATAATCGGAGTAAACCCCGATTGGATTCCAGTCTGGATTGTTTTCGATCAGCTGATGGAAATACCGTTCCTGCGTTTCGTAGGAGTTTTCCTGGTCACTGGAATCAGTGGAAACTCGAATGTAAGCGGCTACGTTCAGATGCCCTTCCTTTTCCTTTGTCCTGCGAAAAGAAGCTGTGGAAATAAATCCATTTTCTTCTTTCATTGCTTCTGCCTGTGGCTGGAAGACCGCCTCGAATTCGCTTCTCAACCCACCGACCCGTTCCATAACAGGAACTGCCTGCTGCATTTTCTCCTTTGCAGCCAGCGCCTTCTGGATCAGGGAAGCAATTCCGGCATCTCCGTTTTCCTTGGATTCGGATAACGGCAACTTTGTCTTTTTCTCTTTTTGTTGGGTGCACATCTCTTGGCGCACAACGCTTTCCTGCAAAAAAGAAGATGCAGCCGCCTTCTTTTCAGAGAGGTCAGCTGCACCACTTTGTTCCTTCACCGCTTCATGGGATCTCTTTTCCTGCACAGGCATCTGAGTCACAGATGTAGTTTCCGGCAGAACAAATTCGCTCTGTCCAGTCGCCGCCATCAACATCTTTGAAAGCTCGGCTGCAGAAGCATTCGGGCGGCTTTTCTGTTTCTGCTGTACGGTGCTTTTCACCGTTGTGCGCTGCAGTTTCTGCAAAAAATCATTTGCTGTACTCATCTTGTTCTCTCCTTTCCGCCCATCTGCTTTTCTCTTCGGGCAGTCACATATTCCCTCTACTGCGTGATATTATCAAGTAAATTCGGTGCAGAAAGACGGAGAATAATCCACCCGATTATTGTCCTATCTGCACCATCCAATATGTAAAGGCCCTGACTGAAAAGACAGAGCCGTATCTCTTACAGTTTCTTGGCAAAATCAAGGCTGATCCAGCCATTACGCTTACCGGCATAGGCCTTCAGCAGACCCCAACGGGTTGCGCCCTCACCGTCTGCTTCCTCTACAATTGTAAATATGCCTTTTCCAGTGTACTGCCCGGTCTTAGCATAGTTCGTACCAGGTCCCTTACGGATATTAAGGTCACTGATTGAAACCCGTACCGCATACGGGCAGTTTGCCTTAACTTCCGGGTAGACTGCCTTACCCGCCGGATCATAAACGAAATAGCCCGGATTGATATCCGCGCACTGCTTTGCGTAAGCCAGGTCATGGAAAGCACCCTTCTGAGAAGCCGCATTCTGCCAGCTTTTGCGGACACGGTACCAGCCAGAGATAACCGTACCCTCAGAAGCCTTTGCCACATCATACTGCGTAAGGTTCCAACGCTCGATGATACTGCAAAGGTTCTGTACATAGATGTGGCTGGTGGCATATCCGCCATCCTTGATGATCTGAACCGCTTTCTTATAATCGGTACAGCCGACCAGACCCTCATAGCGTTTCTTTCTGCCATTCATCGCACCGAGCAGATAAGCCGCATGGTCAGCAATGGAATCCTCCACACAAGAATACTTGCGGAAGTCAGCGGTGATCGTGACCATCGAGCCGTCATCATTCTGCTCTTGCGTTTTCTTGGTATAGACAGACTTGCCATCCCAACTGCTGCCGCTCCAGCTGTTCCCAGAAAGCGAAGTCTTCATGCCAAAGCAGTTATTCGCATTCTGTGCCAGCTCAGATTTACCGTAGCCGGACTCCAGAATGAACTGAGCCATCGACACGCAAGCGAGAATGCCAGTAGTTTTCTGGTTCGCAGTAAACAGCGGACCGATCTTTGCAACAACATCCGCTTCGGACAAGTCCTTCAACGAAGATGCCTGCAAGCCGGAAGTCTGCGGTGTTGATACCCCGCCCAGTGCTGCCGTCACCTTTGCCGCCAAATCACCCAGACGGGCATACAGCCAGTTTCCAGGGCAGCTTTTGTTGGCAAACCAGCGGTGAACGGTCAGCACCATTTCATCCGCCGCCGGAGCATAGTTGAGTGTCTTATTTTTATCTCCCAGCCACAGAAGCTTTTTCTTACCGTTTCGTCGGCAGATATCGGTACAGAGCTTAATAAGCGAACTGTACACTGCGCTGTTCATGGCATACGGCTCATTCATGTCACTGGCACATTCGATGGTGACAGCCCTCTGGTCATTGGCATTGCTGGACGAGCACCAGCTACGGTTCTTTTCCTCGACACACAGTGATACACGGCCATCTGTACCGATGCCGTAGTTGCAGCTTGCCTGACGGCTCGTGCTGGTGAAGCATCCGCAGATGCTCTCTGCAGAAAGCTGACCGACCACACAATGCGGTGTAATGCGGTCGATGCTGTGTGTCCTCTGACCGGAATGGTTCGAAGAGAGCTTGGTGTAAACAACGAGTGGACTATTGGTATATCCCATAATGATTTCCTCCTTATAAAAAATCGAGGCCCAGATCACTCTGAACCTCGTGCTGTGGTTATTTTGTTGTTAAGGGATCAGCAGTTTCATGCCGACCCGGATGGCGTTGGAAGTCAGCCCATTCAGCACACGGATATCTGCACAGCGGCTGCCATTTCCCAGTTCCTTTTCCGCAATCTTCCAGAGATTATCACCGGGAACCACAGTATAGATCTTGCTGGCTGTGAAGGCATAGGTATCCGCACTGTTAAGAACATAGGCCAGACCACTCACCGCTTCTGGGCATTTGATTTTCAGCCAGCCTGCACAGAATTCCACGATTTCAATCAGTGTGTTCCTTTTGTAAACGGTCACGACTTCTGCACCAATATCCGGCATTTCCCGGATATTCATGAGGGTCTTGAGTTTTCCATAAGCAATGGTTGCCGGAAGTTCCTCTGCTGCCGGGAACTCGTTCTCATCCACTTCAGCCTCTGCTTCTTTCTCCGCCGGGATATCTTCCACAGGGACTGTGGTTTCCGGCTTTTCTTCCGGGATATCGTCCACGACTGCTTTCTCTTCACTCTTATCTGCACCAGTATCAGGTACAGCCTCTTCCGGATAGATCACGTTGCCGTCATTATCGAACACATGGCTGCCAGGGTTCTCATCGCACTTGGCTTTTGCATTCGCCAGCAGGCGGTATGCGCCCAGCTGGGATGCCTCATCTTCCCAGACTTCACGCACACGGTAATAGCCGTTTGTCAGCTTTGCGGGATACTCTTTCTTACTCATATTGCTTTCCTCCTACTAATGAAGGAGAGGCTCATCACCTCTCCCCGTTTTCCTTACTCTTTGTTCTGCTTGTCGCTCTTTTCTTCCTTCAGCTGTGCCAGCATCTCCTTCAGCTTATCCGGCACCGGAAGGCCAATGACAGCCGCATTTTCGAGGCAGCTCAGACCTTCATTTGCCAAATAGAAAAACACAACAGCAGTTCTGATAGCTGCGCCATTCTGAAGAATCTGCGTATCAATGATGTTGGCAATGCCAACCAGTACGAAGATACACACCTTCTTGGCAATACCCTTAAAGCCAACTTCAGAAGAAAGTTCATGCTTGATGGCTGCTGCCAACACCCCGGTGAAGTAGTCGCAGACCACAAACACCACCAGTGCATAAAGGAAGCCATCAAATCCGCCGAAGAACCAGCCCAGGAAACCACCCAGACCTGCGAACATCCACTCAATCTTATCGATCACATTCTGCATAATCTTGTCCTTTCCAGCCCTTTTGGGCATAAAAAACAGGCGGTATCTCTGCCGCCCTTACGAAAAAATACTCCTTCTATAATGAACACTGTTTCACAGCAAATAACAGACACTTTGCGTGAAAATCAGTGGAAATTTATTTTCCGAATGCACGGATTACAGATCCTACCACACATTCTCCGATTCTGGCGTAGCCTTCCGTACTGCAATGGAGCTGGTCGCCATTAAACGGATACGGCGAAGATCCCGTATATTTTTCCAGAATAATGCTGCCATTCCGCTTCTGATAATAGGACTGTCCGTTCACATACCGCTGTGGTACACTTCCAACCACCCTGCCGGATGCATCTAGCTGATATTTGGCATACTGCTCGTTCACAGCATTCTTCTGTGCGCCAAAGACACTCCAAGTCCTGCGGTTGATCCCACTCTCATGCCAGAGATCACAGACTGCCACATTATTTGCCTGCGCCACAGCCTTGATCGTATCTGACAGTTTTTCCATTGTCTGGCCAGTTCCGGTCGGATATTCTTCGTATCCGTCTGCATCCACATACGGATATTTGCCCGCACAATGCGGCGTTGCCACCAGCACATGACAGAGCAGATTCCCGGCATCCTCCAGTTCTTCATAGATGCGGTTTAAAAGATACTGGATTCGACCACAGATAGTCTCCTTTTCCGGGTAGCAGTCTCCTACCGAACCGAGTACCGTTGCTCTTTCGTTGTAGGCCGGCAGCACAATGATCAGGCTGACACCTTCTACGTCAGCGGCCATCAGCGGCCGCAGGACACCATTCTTATCCGTTTCTGCATTGTACGTTCCATCCAGACCGTTGTCACCGTCCGTCATCCGAAGGATTCCGATACCGCCCTTTGCATGGGTAGCAACATTCATACCTAGCAATTCTTCCAGCTTCTTCTGCCATTTTCCAGCCGCCGTAATGCTGTCACCAATGACCAGAGCCTTCTTCCCTTTCCAGCTACCGGACAGTTCCGCATATCCGGCAGCAACAGCTTTCTCTGCGGTATCAGATGCCACTGCATGATCTGCCTTTTTCGCTGTCTCCGCTTTTTCAGCATGATCCGCTTTTACTGCCACTTCCGCTTTTTCTGTAAGAATGGCGTGTGTCGCATTCTTCACAGCGGAGGCACGTTCCGTTATGCTGCTGTGACTGAGTGCCTCAATCTCCTCATTGGAAAGCCCAGTCACGTTCAGCACCCACATGGTCACAACAAAGGAAGTGTAATTGGAACCCGTCAACTGCACCGCAAAATTCAGATTATCCTTTCCACCAGCATATTCGTAAACCAGATTCATTTGAAACGGAAGCGTTGCTTTGTTCAGTGTTCCACACGGCACACGTTTTGCCCAGTTTGGAATACCCGGTTCGATGATGCCAATGGATACCTCTCCCAGCTGTGTGTCATCCGTTTCTACAGATTCCACCCTGCCAAAGACAAGATACTTCCCGGCAGCCAGACCACTCAGCCGTACTCCGCCGAACACGCCCCAGTCTTCGTTGCGGGTCACGGCAGCCTTTGCCCACGCATATATTGTGTCCTTTTCCTGAAACTTGCTGGAGAAAGGAATCATTTCAGAAAAGACAGGGCATCCATATGCTACATTGCCCAGCATTTCCCGTGTCTGGTCTGAAATGCCGGTTCTGTCTGCATACGGAACGCTCATGACTTTTCCGGCAATGCCCCATGTGTCATAATACTGAAGGATGCTGTCCTCAACCGGACTGCTGCTGATCAGTGACAGAACTTTCTGCAGTTCATCATCACTCTGTCCCGTCACATCCAGTAGGACACATCTGCCGTCACACTCCACTACAGCATCATTCCTTGCAACACACGGAGAAATATCCAGCCTGTATGCATTCTCCAGAATCTCTCCGAAAAATACCACATAGATTTCATTTCCGTGAGCAACTCTTACCACCTTCGTCACATGAGTATTCAGATTTGCACCTTTGGAATCATACTGGTAGCAGCTCACACCGGCACAGGAGCCGGAAATCTCCCGGATCTTGGAGATGAACAGATATTTTCGGAATTTGCCCATCAGCATATTGGTAAAGCGATGGTAGAACTGACCGTAATCCGTAGTTCCCGTGATCCGGTAATCCAGAAATTCTCCTGCTTCACATTTAGCTCCCAGCAGAGCCGGCATCGCAGCCTTTGGGAACACCTCACCCAGATTACCATTGGAGCCGGCAAGTGCCAGCTTTGCTCCGGTGATCCCATTCTCCACAGCCAGACTGTACTGCCCACGGATTGCTTCACCAGCGGAAGGATACACCGTTCCGTCCTGTCCAACCCGGACATCAACCAGTTCTGCCGCATAATCCGCCTTACTGTCTGTAGAAGCTGCCACGTTTGCATCCAGCCGTTTGTTCATTTGTTCCACAGCTGTGTTCATGGCATCTTCCGTTTTCTGCATGGCATTCTGTGCATCAGATACCTTTGTGTTCACTCTGCTCTCTGCTTCAGACATTTCTTTGTGCATGGCAGATTCTGTTTCTGAAAGACTCCTGTGCATTTCTTCCACATCTTCTGCCACATCTGTTTCCAGACGGTGCATCTGGGCGTTGAAATGACTGCACAGACTCCAATAATCCGTATCGGTCAGCACTGTACCTGCCGGAACTGGCTTTCTGGAGATATAACCATCCCCACTTTCCGCGTCCAGAACGATTGTCAGTTCCTCATATTCCTTTTTCTGATTCCATACGCCATCGTGTTTCGGAATGATCCGCTTACCCTTAAAAGTTCCCATAAAAAATCTCCTTCCTGCCGGTGTTTATCCGGCTGTCCTCATAACAGTTTCGGATAGTCACCCGGTCAGGGAGGAGTTCTTTTCTTATGGCGGTCAGGTTTTACCCCCCCGACCATTTTTTCGATATACCGCTTTTTCTTCATTTTAGTGTCCTTTCTCTTACTGTTCCAAAATTCCAAGTTCAATCATCTTCTTATACAGCATAGTTCCGATGACCGTCTTGGTTGCAGCTGTGTAATGAACGGAATCTGCCAGCAGTGTCTGCGGAACCTGTCCCTGTTTGATACGCTCGATGTCCGCATCCGTGGGATCAAGGCCTGCATCGTCCAGACCATAGCAGCTGATGACCGTCTTGCCATCCGTGTCATACACCGGATGCGCCAGATACTCTCTGAGACTGACGAAACGTCTGCCAAACGCCTGCTTCATCTGCTTTTCATATTCTGCACGCTGGCTTTCCGTTCCAGACGAAAGGCCCAGTACCAGATATTCTTTCCCCTTGAAATGACTGATCATCTGCTGGTGCATCCGGATCAGGTCTGTAAGGTCTGTATATCCTCCGTTCTGGCCTATGAAAAGGATCATCACCTCGGAAGCCTGATTGTGCAGCCGGTCAAATGCAGTACGGACCGCAGTCGGACGCTTGATTGTGACTGCTTCGCCAGCGGCAGAACGTGTAAACGTCCAGATGCCGTTGGTATCTGCATAGTTCGTGCCAGTCCAGCGGAGTGTACCTTCTACCTCGCCAATCTTGACCGGATTGACATGGGCTCCTCCCTGCAAAAGCGGTGTCACCTTGTAGCCTTCCTCGGTCAGAATACCAGAATCTGTTTTTCGCACAGCGATAGTTACCGGCTCACAGGCGGCCGGGATCGTGATATTATTGACCAGCATCACATCGGCTCCCTGACGGGCAGCAATCGTTCTGGCATTCTCGCCACCGGTACCGCCGTTGTAGACCGGAATCCCGGACAGCTTCTGAAGAGTGGACGTCCATCCACCTCCTGCGGTAAGAGAATCGCCCCAACAGACAATACCTGTCAGCACCGTCGGCTTCTCCAGATTTTTTATTCGTGCTTCCTGCCCATTCAGTCTTTCTTCTGCCTTCTCCGCGCCGGATTTCAGCTGTTCCAACGAAGCATCCACCTCTGCAAAGCGTTCTTTCAGCTTTCCGTGGTTCACATAGGAACACCAGTAGGTGTATTTACTCTGGAAGAAGGTTGCCATATCTTCATTGGAAAAACTGTCATCCACAAAAGCATAATCCTGCCAATACCATTTCGGAGTCCATACAACAGGCTCCTCTCCGGAATACTTCCGGGTGTTCCAGATGCCAAACCAGCTGGCACTGAATGTTCCTGCTTCTTTCTGTACTTGGATTGCTTCCAGTATTTCCTGCGTAAAAGCAAACTTCCAGACATACATCTTTCGGTTTCCGTAAATGGTACGCTTCAGCACTGGTGAAACATTGATTGGATTCGTGAACTTGCTATCCAGATAATAGGCAATCAACAGCCGGTTATCATACGCACCACCCTGAACACCTTCCGGACAGTTCTCGAATTCCTCGATCTCACAGAGATAACAATACTGGTAGCCTTCTTCAAACTTCCGGAGCATCTCGTCAAAGGACATCATGCCGCTCAGCTGCTTGGCATATCCCTGGTTATGCGGCTGATCGGATTCTTTGCTCAGACCGATGCTGAACTCGACCACCTGGTCAAAACCTGTACCACTGATCTTTGCACTTGCCCGGTTGCCGGTACTCTGGAATCCAAAACGGTAGGCATATGGATACTTCTCCGGGTATTGCAGCGTATCCATTCCTGGAGAGTAACGTACCTTCTCTTGATTCAAAAGTTCGTCTGCCGACACCATAAAGAAGTTATCTGCAACGACTGCACTCCCGGCGCTTCCGGCATACCCGGCTTCCTCTGCACTCTCAGCCTCCTTTGCATGGGTAGCACTTCCGGCTTCGTTAGCAAATGTCGCTGTTTCTGCATGGTCTGCACGGCTTATAAACCGTGACCGGGCAATGAAGGACTGCTGGTTTACAATAGAGGTTGTCAACTGGATCTGTCCCAGATTTTCTACGATTTTGTCATTCAGAAAACTGCCTGCGAAAACGATATACAGCGGTTTCCCCAGTGCAATGACTTTTTCCACCATCTCCTGTTCCAGAGGGTAAAATATCCGGGAACCGACCGTAACGGATGTGGTAATGATCGGGGTGACCGTGGATGCCCAGCTTCCAATACTGTTGACATAAAAGCGAACTTTCACTTCTGCCCCTTCAAGCTCCTTGTTTCCTTCCGGTCCGATGCCCTCCAGAGTCAGTTCCAAATACAGCCGGTCCAGCCGTTTCAGCTTCATCATCTGTTCATAGGAAATGCAGTAAGCAAAATGCAGAGATGACCATTGGGGCTTTTCATACTGTGTCACATAGGCAGCATGGTCAAACTTGAATACCACATTCTGACCATCCACCTCTGCTCCCGTCACACCTTTTGACAATGCGCCATTTGTGTTGTCCTTCGGCCCAAAATAATAGGATACCGGCAGCCTTGGTGCTGCCATTGCATCGATCAGTTTCAAACGCTCAGCCAGGCTGTCATATTCCACACCTGCAGAATCTGTATGACAGTCCGTCACCTCTTTCAGGATTGCCTCGTGCGCCCGCAAAAGCTGTGGTAGGGATGCCTCTCCGGCTCTGGCATTGATGATTTCCTGCTCCAGAATCCGCAGACAGTCATGCTCAGAAACATATTTCCAGCCAAAATCCTTGACATCTGTTGTTTCATACGCATACACATAAAACTCACTGTCCTGTGCAGTAGCTTTTTCCCTGCGGATACAGAAATAGAATTTTCTGGATGCCGTGTACTTCGTCACAAATTCTTCCCAGCGGCTTTCGGAAAAATCCAGATCAAACGCTGCCAGATAGCCATTTTCCTCATTCAGCTTTACAGCACCGAGAGCTATACAGCCAACCTTTCCATTGTCGCTGCCCCATGCATTCGGAGAATTTGTAATGATAGCCTGTCCTTCATACGGCACCTTGTTGCTTAGAATAACGACCCGGAACGACTTTTCTTTGCACTCTTCATAGGGGCCGAAAAAGCCGAGAAAGGTTCCCGTATAACCAGAAACATGATGAACCAGGCAGTGAACAGCTGCACCTTCCATACTATTCTGAACAGTATTCTCATTCCGGTATGCAGTTCCCATTTCTGCTGGAACAATTTTTCTTGCCAAACCTGCCGTAATGCTGCGGATGGCTTCCCCGGCACTCGGATAGGTAGTTCCTTCGCTGTCCACTCTGGTATCCACCAGTTCTGCGGCATAGTCCGCCTTGCTGTCCGTGGATGCCGTCACATTTGCATCCAGACGTTTATTCATCTGGGCAACTGCCGCATCCATGCTGTTCTGTGTGTCTTTCATGGCAGACGTTGCAGCAGTTACCTTTTCACCCATCCGGTTCTCTGTTTTTGAGAGTTCCTCTGCCATTTTCTGATGGGTCTGCGAAAGTTCCTCACTCATTGCTGACTTCGTATTGGCAAGGTCTGTGTGCATTCCTTCCACATCTTCTGCCACATCCGTTTCCAGACGGTGCATCTGGGCATTGAAATGACTGCACCTTGCCCAGTAGTGCTCGTTTGTGAGCAGCGTACCGGCGGGAACATCATACCGGCTGATATAGCCATCCCCTGTTTCCGGGTCAAGGACGATCATCAGCGGTTCATAACTTCTCGCCTTATCCCAGTCTCCCTCATGACGGGGAATGACTCTCTTTCCAAGAAATTCTCCCATTGTATCTCCTTCCTGCCGGATTTCCGGCATCATTGTTCCTTTTCTTCTCCATACTGGATGACCAGCTGTGATTCTTCATCCAAAGAAAACACCAGACCCAGATCATCCCAGGACTGAAAATTCAGATAGCCGTTTCCGTCAATAGAACTGTTGACCATCTTGTCATACACATCTGCTGCCACTTTTTCCATCGTACTGGAATAAGATCCTTTCATCAGCCCAGTTCATCGTCCGACTCCATGACGACGATATCCATCCTCAGAAATAATAAAACCTTCAGAATGCCAGACATCGTTGCATCCACGCACTGCTTATAGGTCAGCGTTGCAATCTTCCGGTTCGTGATTGCTGCCCGTGCCACGTTCAGCGTCAGGTTGAACATTCCCAGTACATCCCCATCATCAGAAAGAAGGTAAATGTCAATTGGAAAACGGCCATACACTTCCGTCATAAAAGAAGTGACGGTCAGAATGATCGTACCGGAATCCACAAACACAAGCTCCGGTCTGGATTCGCTGGAATACTGGAATACCGCTCCATCTGGCCTTGTACCCGAATAGCTGACGATGGTACCTTCCTGCACAACATATTCCACCGAATTCTGATATAGTCGGCATCTGACTTTTCGTGCCTGATTGTCAAACTGTTTGACCGGAATCTGCACCGGGATCAGATTTTCCGTGAAGGACAGTTCAATCTCCTGAAAGATCCTGACTGGTTTCGCTGTTGTCGCTGCCATCTCCTGTGCTTCCTGTGTCTGTGTTTCCACTATCTGTTTCCTCCTTACTGCCATCGCTTTCGCCTCCTCCCTGCCCGGTGTTGTCCGGTTCTTCTGGCTCTACTGGTTTCTCTGGTTCTTTTGAGTCTTTTGGCTCATATCCAACAGTCCGCCAGTTTTCTCCATCCCACAGTTTCAGCCGCAAATTCTTCTTATCGACCCACAATGCATCGTTCCCCGGCTCCTCTGGTGCGGTTTCCGATACTGGGATACTCGGCTGATACTTTTTATCCAGTTCTTTTTCGACATCTTCCGACAACTTCTTTGCCACGCTGTATCTCTCATCCAATTCCTTTTGCAGTGCTTCCGAGAGTGTCGTGACATTTCCATACCGTCTGTCCAATTCCTCAGCCAGTTCTTTGGATAACTTCTTTGCAGTTTCATACCGCTGATCCAGCTGCTCTTGGAGTTCGGAAGAAAGCGCTGTTGCCGTCTTATACCGATCATCCAGTTCTTTCAGCAGTTCCTCTGAAAGCTCCGTAGCTTTCTTGTAGCGGTCATCCAACTCCTTGAGATTCTGTTCCAACAGGATCGCTGTTTCTACTGCGGTGTCATCCGATTCCCAGCCATAGCCCCACGTCTTTCCGCCATCCGTGGATACAAACAACCCGGCAGAGCTGTTCTTCCATGCGACCGTTGACTGTTTCAAAGTCGCCGCATTGAATGCATACCGGGTCGTGTTTCCCTTACTGTCAGTTTCATTTTTATAATGCAGTCCAAACAGCGCAGCAAAAAGCGCACCGTCATAAATGATAGACGCTGTGATTCCACCGACCTGCTCCCCAACTGCAGTCTCCGCACGGACGGCAGTGTCGTAGGCAATCGTCGCTGTATTCCGGATGCTGTTGAGCGAACCAGTCAGGGAGGAATTCCGGCTGCTGACCGTGGAGTTTGAAAGCGTGATGCTGTTATAGCGTTCCAGCAGCGTGTCATACTCGGTTTCGGTGACTTTGGAACTGACTTCGATTCCCAGCTTTGAGATAAACACATGGACCGTATCGCAAAGGGAAACACGCTCTGCTTCCACAATGTCCTCATACCCCGGCGTATTCCAGAGCTGCAAAAAGTCGATCTTGATATCGATCTCCGGCTCTGTTAAGTCCGTGGTGTCGATATAGTTCTGTGCGTATTCCCGAAGTGCCGCTTCACTCGGCTTTTCCTGAAAATTGCTGGTACAATCCAGCACGGTGATCTTCTGGTAGGGGATCGACCGTTTGCTTTGCAGCACCACCTTCTCCGGCAGTTCCATGACTGCCTGCGTTTCGTTGTCTACCCAGTACGGATGCACCCCTGTAATCGTGTTCTCGATGGATTTTTCCATCTTGAAATCCGTCAGGTTCTTACCGTAGATGATGTGGACGTTATGGTCAGCACCTCTTGCCTTATAGAACTTGACAGTGTACCGATCCCACTCGAATTCACCGCCAAAAACATCCAGAACTGACCCAGCCATACCTCCAAGGCAGTTTCGGAAGGAGGATGGAACTCCCAGCGTAAAAGTCGCACTGGAGTCCACATCCGTCCAGACATCAAAAGGGCAGTCAGAAGCAGCGTGGCTTTTCAGCCCCTGCATTGCTCCCACACACCCTGCCACCGAGAACGGGGAAACTGTGATAAAGTTAAGCTGGTAGGAAATATGCCGTGCCTGCACTTCCAGCTTGCCATCAATAGGGGTCGTGATCTTGTAGATGCGGAACGGCTGAGACTGCATGGTATCGGATGGCTTGGCAAGGATGATATTTCCTTCCTCCAACATCTCTGCATGGACGCCATCTGCCGGACAGACCAGCTTCAGCTCATAGCTGCCGTTCCTCTTTTCAGTCACGGTGCAGGATTGTGCGTCTGCCAGCTTTCCGATGCCGTTGTGATTGAACTTCATCTCTGTTGATGCATATAAACATGGGATCACTGGCAGCACCTCCCTCTTACAGCGTCCACCAGCGAGGAGTCACTTCCACCGCTGTGATACCGCCTGTCCATGTGATCTGTGTCTTTCCCTCCGGCAGTTCCGGGAAATCCTCTGAAAGGATGGTCTCGTTGCAGAATCCGGAGGCATTATAAGCATTGTGCGTTTCACAGTTGAGCAGCACGTAATCCTTGATGCTGTGGATGGTGATCTTCTCTTCACCCACATACAGTTCGCCGCCAGAATCTCCGTAGACCTTGAAGATGGGCTGTGCCGGAAAAGCGAAGGGATTCTTTAAGGTCGACCTGCCATCCAGCTGGATCACCCTCTGCCCATCCACGCTCCAACGCTGGGGCTTACAATTGAAGGTAAGTTCCATCTCAGCGGCTTTCTGGGCTGTCACATCGAATTCCAGGGCATCCTTGCAGACTGCCATCCGGAAGAAATCCGGGTCGTAGGTATCCTGCAGCTTCTGATATCCCACTGGCGAAAGCAGCCACGCCTTGACTGCAGCAGTCTTGGCAGGCAAACCATTGAAGAAGAAAGCCTTGTATTTGATATCCACGTTCTGATATCTGCGTCTGCCTGTCCTTGCATTCTCTGTGATAATGTCCCCGTTTCTGCCCGGCACAGAAGTACTCTCCACATCCGCTGCCGGGGAATCATATACACCCGGGCCAGACAAATATAAAAGGAAGTCCTTGCTAGACTTCCCTGCAAAGGACAGATACTGTCTGGCGTATCTTCCTTTTAACTGAAACTGTGATACTGTCTGCTTTGGGGCGTTGTAGCCCATACGCATCTCCTCCTTTACTTGAACACCGAATCATCCTCGTGGATCATGCCGTTGATCTTATCGGCAACAGTCTGTGCCAGTTCATCATCGTTCCGGGCGTTATAGCCATTGACCGTGATATATACGCCGCCAAGGTTGGTCGTCCGGGTGGTACCGCCTCCGGCCAGAGCTGCCTGCGGGAAGTTCCAGCCAGAGCCATCGAAGTGCGGCAAGGTCAGTTCCGGCAGGCTGAAGGAACTGATGCCCTCAATTCCCTGCTGTACCTTTGCTGCCATCGACTTGATCTGGCTGATCAGACTGCCTTCGCCTTTCTTGATGCCGCCGGAAAGCAGCTTCATGAAGTCCGGCATATAGGTGTCCGCATCTGCCAGAGGTCCTTCATCCGGTACCGAGAAGTGCAGGAACGAGCGGATACCGCTTGCCACACTCTTGACCGCATTGCCGACCCAGCTGACGCCCTTTTTGATGCCTCCTGCGATACCGCCAACGATGTCCTTGCCCCAGCTGACTGCCGAGGAAGCCACATTCTTGATACCGCCCCAAATGGACGAAGCCACGTTGCCAATAGCAGAAGCCGCATTGGAGATACCGTTCTTGATGGCCGACACACCCTTAGAGAACACCGACGTGACCTTGTTCCAGATATTTGTGACACCCTCACGGAAGCCATCACAGTTTTTCCAGAGTGCTCTCAACCCAAGGCCAATTCCACCTACCGCTGCCACTGCGATACCTGCGGGACCCGCCAAGCCAGCAAGTGCTGTGCCTGCGGATGCGAGGAAACCACCTGCGGAGCTTGCTACGCCTGCAAGGGCCGTACCCGCACCTGCCGCCAAACCAGATACGGTCGTACCGACAGAACCGAGCAGACCGGAAAGCGTTGTGCCGACTGTCCCGGCAATACCGCCCAGCGAAGAACCGATAGACGATACAATACCGGAAAGACTGCCGCCTAAACCGCCGATCTTCGACACTACACCGGAAAGCAGCCCGCCCAGATTCGACAGGATTCCCCCACCGCTGGAGCCAAGGCTTCCCAGCTTCGAGATGATGCCGGAGATTCCCTCTCCCAGACCACCCATTTTGGAAGTCAGCCCAGAGATCAGGTTGCCAAAGTTCGACACGATCTGACCGCCATCTGCACTGCCGATCTTCGACAGGAAACTGCCGATGTTTGACAGCAGACCGCCTCCGTTCTCTGTACCGAGGACGTTGCCAAGGTTCTGCATCGTGCTTCCAAGGTTTCCGATGGTGTTCTTCATGGAGCCGAGCTTGTCCACAAGACCGGTGACCGTATTGACCGTGTCACCGACTTTGCTGATGCCGCTTCCCAGGCTCTTTAGGAAATCCGAGTTGAGGGTATCGCCAAGGCTGCGGATCGCATTTCCAAGGGAACTGGTCTGAGAACTCAGCTCCCCAATGGAATCCTTCATATCCGTAAAGCCCTGCTTCACTTCATCGCTCATACTGCCGACTGCGGTTTTGGTGATGACCTGCAGGTCAGCCCAGAGCTGCTGGAACTGTGTTTTCAGCCCGGAAAGTCCGGAAATCAGCTGGGTCTGGATACCGCTTCCCACATCCCTTGCAGCACTACCGATACCACTCTGACTTCTCTTGATCGTAGTGGCAAAACTGCCGATCACAGAATCCATCCAGCCACCCAGAGAATCCACAGGAGTTGTGAGGTTGCTGCTCATAGACCCGGCAAGCCCCTGCACAGCCTTCACTACCGACTTGACATTTTTCTTAATGCCGGTCGCCAGCAGCTTCATGAAGTCGGGCATATAGGTATCTGCATCGGACAGAGGGCCTTCATCTGGCACGGAGAAATGCAGCAGGCTTCTGACCCTGCTTGCGACATTTTCTGCCGCTGCGATCACGGAACCGGCTGCTGCCCGGACACCTGCCGCCATCTGGGAACAGATATCTGCACCCCAGCGGTATGCCGAAGAAGCAATCGAACCGAGCGAGTTAAAGCTGCTCCTGATATTTGCAACACCTGAGGAAACCGTGCTGCGCAGGCTGGACATTGCCGAAGACACCGTGGACTTGATGCTATTGAAAGCAGAGGTCGTGGTAGATTTCAGTGTGTTCCAGCCGCTTGTGACCGTACTGCGAACTGCGGATACAGAGGAAGTTGTAAGAGACTTGATACTGTTCCACGCTGTCGTGATGACTGTTTTGATACCATTCCAGCTTGTGTTCGTCAGAGTTTTCACTGCGTTCCATGCGCTTGTCATGGACGATTTTACAGAAGCAGTCGCCGAAGTAGTCAGAGACTTGATTCCGTTCCATGCTGTGGTGATAACGCTCTTGATGCCGTTCCAGCTGGTCGTTGTCAGCGACTTCACGGCATTCCATGCACTGGTCATGGAAGATTTGACTGCCGCTGTTGCAGAGGTCACATTGGATTTCACCGCCGAGAAGCTGTTCTGGATACTGGACTTGATGGTATTCCATGTGCTGGCGGTACTGGTCGTAATGGAACTCCATGCAGATTTCATCGCGGCACTTACACCTGCCGTTCCGTTTCTTACCGTCTGGCTGATGGCCGCCCAGCTCTTACTGTATGCCTGCTCCACACCTCTCATGGAGTTGGTGATGGAGGTAGACAGCGTGGTGGACAGGTTTTCTGCCGCCGCAGTTACAAGGCTGGTGTTGGTCGTGATGCCGTTTGCCAGACCCTGCATAAAGTCCGGCATCCAGCTTTCCATATCAGCCAACGGGCCTTCGTCCGGCACGGAGAAGTGCAGGAAGGAACGGATACGGTCCGCCACTCCCGATACGGCACTTGCCACATCCTGAATCCTCGACTGGATACCGGACACAATGTTGCCGATCATGTCTGAACCCCACGAGAATGCCTGACCAGCCAGACCCTTGATAAAGGAAACCGCACTGTTAAAACCGTTCGTGATGGTGGTCTTAATACCGGAAATCGTAGAGGAAATCCCGGATTTCATCGAGTTAAAAGCTGTGGCCGCTGCACTCTTGATGCTGTTACTGAGGGACGATACCGTGGATTTCATAGCATTCCAGCCGGAAGAAACTACCGATTTGATGCCATCTACCACCCCGGAGATCTTGCTGCTGATGGCAGTCCAGATAGAAGAAACCGTGGACCGGATCGCAGAAAGGACAGTCGAAATGACCATCTTGATCGCATTCCATGCCGTACTCATCCGGGTCTGGATGCCAGTCAACAACGGAGACAGGAAGGATACAATCGCATTCCACACCGTTGTCACTGCTGTCTGGATCGCAGTCAGTACAGTAGAAACAGCTGTCTGGATCGCGGACCAAACCGTAGAGAAAGTCGTCTGCAACTCAGTCAGCAGCGGAGTCACAAAGGCGACGATGGCGTTCCAGATAGAAGTGATCTTCGTCTGGATTGCGGTCAGTGCTGCGCCGATCAGGATCTGGATTGCCTGCCAGATGGTCTCAAACAGATATTTGAACGCATCCAGCAGAGGCTTTATGGTGTTATAGATGCCATTCCACACCGAAGTGATCGTCGTGCTGATGGTGTTCATGACCGTAGAGATCGCGGTCGAGATCGCCGTCCACACAGTTGTCACCGTGGTATGGATCGTATTTATTACAGAAGAAACTGCTGTGGAAATAGCAGTCCAGATGGTACTGAAGGTCGTCTGGATACTCGTAAGAACAGTCGTAAAGAAGCTCGAAACTGCTGTAAATACAGTCGTTGCCACTGACTGGATAGCAGAAACTGTGTTTGAAAAGAAGCTGCTGATTCCACCCCACACGGTCTCGAAAAAGCTCTTGATACTGCCCCAGACAGTCTGCCAGTCTGTCCCGAACAGACCAAAGAACACATCCAGTGCGCTCTTTAATGCGGTAAGAGTCGTAGAGAATACAGACTTCACACCTTCCCAGATGCTGGAGAAGATTCCCTTTACCGCTTCCCATGCGCCGCTCCAGTTGCCGGAGAACACATTGGAAAAGACATCGAACAGACCCAGTAAGGTATCCAGAACGACACCGAGGATAGTCGAAATATTCTGGAATGCTCCCTCAAACAACGGTGCAAGCACTTGACAAAAGCCATCCCAGACTGCTTTCAGTACCTCGGTGACATCCTTAAAGTCGAAGCCCAGCCCGTTGATCCGCTGTGTCAGCTGGTCGCAGAAGCCTTTCACCTTGGAAACAATGTCGTTCCAGATGCCGGTAATGGCAGTACGGAACTCTTCATTGGTGTTCCAGAGATTCATGAATGCTGCCACCAGCGTACCGATGACCGCCACCACTGCTACGACCGGCCCGGATAGACCACCCAGAACCACACCCAGCTTGCTGAACACACCGCTGGCACTGCCCACATGGGTGATGAGAAGCCGGACACCCTTTGCAAGAGAACTGAACCCCCGCATCGCTGTGCCAACCGTTGATATGGTCTTGCCAAGCACAATGAGCAGCGGACCAATGGATGCTGCCAGTAGTCCGATCTTGATGATCGTTTCCCTAGTACTTTCATCCATACTGTTGAGCTTGTCCACGAACTGCTGCACGGCAGATACGATCTTACGGATGGTCGGCATCAGGATATCGCCAAAAGAAATAGCCAGCTCTTCCAACTGAGATTTCAGGATGGTGAGCTGACCATTTAAGTTGTCCTGCATGGTTTCTGCCATGCTCTCTGATGCGCCGTCACAGTTTTCAATGGCACCACGCAGTTTGTTGATGTCCGTTTCACTGGAATTCATCAGGGCAAGGAAACCGGACATGGCATTCTTGCCGACCAGTGCTTCTGCATTGGCTGCTTTCTCAGATTCCGACAGCCCAGAAAATGCCACACGGCAATCCGCAAGGATATCGTTCAGGCTTCTCATGCTGCCATCCGCGTTGCTGGTCGCAATCGTGACCTCACCGATGTTCTTGCCCACAAAGGTCACTTCACCGGAAAGGTTGTTCATGATGGTACGAAGGGACGTACCTGCCTGCGAAGCCTTGATACCACTGTTTGCCATCAGACCGATGGCTTCTGCGGTATCCTCTGCCGAGAACCCCAGTGCACCGGCGATAGGTGCGCAGTACTTGAACGTCTCGCCCATCATGGAGACATTGGTATTCGCATTGGAAGAAGCGGCTGCAAGGATATCTGCAAAATGCCCGGAATCTGCCGCAGACAAGCCGAAAGCTGTGAGGGCATCCGTAACGATATCCGAAGTCGTGGCGAGGTCTTCACCGGATGCCGCCGCGAGGTTCATGATACCCTCGATGCCGTTCAGCATGTCAGAAGTCTTCCATCCGGCCATGGCCATGTATTCCATCGCCGAAGCAGCCTCGGATGCGGAGAACTTTGTCTTTGCACCCATCTCACGGGCTTTTGCACGAAGCTGGTCGAAGTCATCCCCAGTCGCACCGGAAATAGCAGAAACCTTGCTCATCTCGGAATCGAAGTCGGCTGCCGTCTTCACTGCGGCAGTGCCAAGACCCGTTACAGCGGCAGTCACCGGCAGGAACTTCTTGCCGACATTCTCCACAGAAGATCCGATGTTCTGAAGCTTTTCTCCGGCTTCATCGATTTTGGCAAGAGTCGCATTCGTGGTCGCCGCCTGGTCCTGTAAGGATCGTAGATTCTGTTCGGTCTCCACGATCTCACGCTGGAGGGCATCGTACTGCTGCTGGGTGATCTCACCGTTGGCAAGCTGCTCATTCGCCTGCTGTGCCGCAATCTTCAGAGTTGCCAGTTTTTCCTTGGTAGCTTCAATGGCATCCTTAAGCATCTTCTGCTTCTGGACGACCAGTTCTGTATTGGAGGGGGTCCAGTTTCAGGAGTTTGTTGACATCCTTCAGTCCGGACTGCGTCCCCTTGATCGATTTGTTTACACTTTCCAGTGCTTTGGAGAGCTTTGTGGTATCGCCGCCGATCTCAACGGTGATGCCCTGGATTCTGGATGCCATGTGGATGACCACCTCCTTTTGGGCATAAAAAAAGCCCATCTGCACAGGGCAAACAGGCTAAAATGGGTATAAAAATACCCCGTCAGATTTCTCCAACGGGGTTGCCACCGATTATTGAATTTTACTCCATAAGAGCATTGCGCTTTTCATAATATCCTCATAGCTGATATCAGCCGCATACGGATATTTCTTCTGGTAGGACTTCCAAAGCGTATGTAACTGTGCGTCATCACTGACGGCAGCCATGATTTTGGGTGCTTCCTCTTTCAGATTTTCGGTGCTTCTTTTCTTACAGGTTGCCTCAAATGCCTTTTTCAGCACATCAGCATCGATATCCTGCTCGTAAATAGAAAGCAGGGTCTTGATGTCATAAAAGTCTCTCATTCGGGTATTCAAAAGACCTCTTGCAAGGACCGTCTGAAGTTTTTCTGCCAGAATGGTTTCCAGATTGTACGACCAGAGATTGATGGAACGATTATCCAAGAGCAGTTTATATTTGTACTCGATGGCTCTTGGTGTGATAACATCTCCTGTAGAAATATCAATCTTCATCGGTGTAACGAGTTTTCCCATCACGGCATTCATGGTAAACCGGATACCCGGATACTCCATCTCATCCATGATATTAGAAACTTCCTTAACCTCAAAGGTCACTCCATCGCCAAGGTCGATGTCCTTGATTTCATCCACAATCCGTCTGGCATCTTCTGCCGACAGATTCTGATTTTTAATGCTCGTATCGATATCCATCGTGGACCGCAATGCTACGCCAACCATTGCTGTCACCAGCATTCCGCCTTTGATAATAAAATTATCTTTGTACTGCGAACTGGCAACTCTCTCAAGAAAACGCTCCATCATGTAGATTCGCATGAGCGTTCTGGCATCTGCCTTGTTTTCCTTTGCCACATTCTTAATTCTTCCCTTAACCTGTTCTGGTGTCAGCTGCATTTTACAATAATACCCCCATATATCTGCGGATCACATTATCAACCCGAAACAGCTTTGCATATTCCATGAGTCGATTTAGGTCCTTGTCTCTTCTGGAAACATATGTCTTCAGAACGGAATTGAAATCCTGTGCTTCAATACTGCTCCGGCTTCTCATCAGATCACAAATCGTTCGTTCCAAGTCATACATTGGAATCATGTTCCCATCGTTGTCTTTCACAATGATCTTTCCGACATCCAGTAATTCCCGTTTTACCGTATATACTTTACAACTTCCATCCGCTATAAGTCGATGTGCATTGTAACCGCTGTATATGGTAAGTGTGTGGACAAACGGTTCTCTGTCTGTCAGACCATGATAATAAAAGGCCTCATCATGTGAAAAAACAGCATTCGGGCATCTCTTATGAAGCACATATAACTCATCGACCCAATCCGATCCCGTAGAATACACACCACGGCTGACCGGCTCCAATCCGTTTTCTCGAACATATTTGTAAAATTTAAATTTTGAAATTCCAGATTTTCCCGCGATTCTCGGCGTAAGGTAATCATGATTTTGAACTAATCTTGTCATCTCATTCATAAAATCACCATCCTTCCGTGCTTATATTGTAATCGAAATAAGCACGGTAGTCAAGTAAAATCAAACGAGCGTGCTTATTTCACATTTAATATATGCACGCTCGTCGAGTTTTATTCTGTCAAAATTTGTCAAAATCAGCTTGCGAGGCCAGCTCTTTGTACGGATAGTCGTCGTTCTGCCGTTCCGTGAACATATCATTGACCAACCCGATGGTCAGCAGGTCGAGGTCGGCGATGCTGATACCGAGCTGTACACAGCGCAGCAGAAAGAGCGGGGTGGTCATTTCCCGCTCACTTTTGCGAGGTTTTTTCTGGATTCCACCTCGGTCTGCACATTCAGACCCCACAGTTCGATCAGCTGGGGCAGGATCTGATAAATGGAGAAGGTGTTGAACTGGTCCAGGAACTCCTCCGGGCTGTCCGGCACCTTTGCCGGGTCTGCATGACGGGCCATCAGCCATGCCAGGTCCTCGAACATTTCCAGACTGAACAGGTCGAGGTTGGAATTATCCTCGTCGTTCTCTCCTACGCTCTTTTCCAGCTGGCGCAGATCCTTGTAGATGTCGCGGCCGAACTTTATCCGGTACAGGCGAGGCACAGCGGCACTTGCCTTAAAGGTTACTTCCTTGCCATCGATCTCGATTTTCTTTGTAACTGCCATAATCGTAATCCTCCAAAATTTCATGTAAAATTAGCAGAGCCGAAGCCCTGCCGTATATCGTGTTTCTTACTCTGCCGAGTCAATGCTGACCAGTGCATTACCGCCGCTCACAGTCGGCAGCTTTCCATCCCACTTCTGGATCTTCTGGTAATCAATCAGCGTATCGGACAGACTTTCTGCCAGTTTGCGGTTTGCCTCTGCCTGTGCATCTGCGGCAATGGAAGTTTTCTGGGCATCCGCCTCTGCATTGGTGATCGCCACCTGCTTATCCGCTTCTGCCTTGGCAATGGCGGCTTCATTCTCGATCTTCTGCTTATCTGCATTCTGCTGTGCAATGGACTTCTGCTGGATGGCTTCGTTATAGGCATCCTCGAAATTCATGTCGTTGATGACGACTTTGTTTACGAACACAACGTCCTCACCATATTTCTGCACAAGAGATTCTGCCAGCTTCTGCTGCGCCAGAGGCTCGATCCTGGTGCGGTTCGTTACCTCATTGGGACCAAGTTCAGCCATCGCAGACTTGATGGCAGATGCCACCAGCTCATCACCGACCAGATTCTTGATGTCGGACACATTCGCATACAGCCAGGCACTCTTCTCAGGAAGCACCTGATAGGTCACGATGACATCAGCAGCATACACCGGAGTCTTGTCAGAGGCTTCGCCCCAGACCTGCGCCTCGATGTGTTTATCCTGCTGCTTGTTGTTGACCTTGTGAATGCTCTGCACAAAGGGAATGCAAAAGTTGAGCTTGCCGCTCTGGATGGTGGTCTCCTGGATCTGGCCAAAGCTGGTCTTCACGCCCGTGTATCCGGTGGGGATGATGTGAAACGAACAGACAGCCAGCACCAGAACGATAATCACTGCGAACAAAGGAAAAATCTTCTTCATAGTCATATACCTCTTTATAATAATGTAAGCAGAGCCGAAGCCCTGCTGTGTGTGTCGGTCACTTAGCCCTGCGGCTCCTCGGTGTGACTGGTGTCTTCGGTGTCCACAGCTTCCGCCTGCGGCTCGTAGACCGCATCGTACCACTTGTTATAGACATCATCGGTGGTGTTAGTACCGGTCTTGGCCTTGACATAACCGTTTGCCAGAGGGGTTGCCTGCAGGTTCAGGGTGTCTGTCTTGACTTCCTTGCTGTCCTCGTTGGTCTCACCCTCGATGGACGGACGGCTTGCCACACAGTTGTACAGCACATGGCGGATGTGACGCTGGTCACCATCGAACTCGAACAGGAAGGCGAAATGTTCCAGTTCCACATTGGCGTTCTCAGCAAGCACGCCGTTGCCATCCAGTTCCTCGTGCATGATGTCCGTGAGGAAGCTCTCCGGGATCAGCGCGATCTCCAGATCGCCCTCGTAGCCGGAGTTGTTATTCACAACATAGTAGGCGATATTGTCCGCATAGAACGGCTCGATCTCGCCATTGGCATCCATAGAAAGACTGACGGCACCGGGGATACGGACCGGCTTTGCATAGGTGACACTGCCATCTTCGTCAAAGGTTGCCTTTGCATAGTGGCAGTTTTTCAGGCCAAATTTGACCTTATTGCTTTTCTTCGACATAGTGTTCCTCCCATAAAAATATCCTGCATGAGCATCACACAGTCAGCTCATACAGGACTTCATACATCTTTTCGGTTTCGATCCAGACCTCGCTTTTCTCATAGTAGAGTTCGTGTGCGGTCAGGACTTCTTCAATATTTGCTTCCATATCCGGGTCTTTGTAATCGGTGTAGACCTCAATGTCCAGCCGGTTGAAATGGTGGTACACAAGATTATCCGCGCCAAAGTTCTCAGCTTTCGGATACAGGAAGCAGATAAACGGTGGATCAGGGCTCTCCCCTTCTGCGAAATGGTCATACGCATAAGGAAGCCCCATCTCCTCCACCAGAGCCTTTACTTCTTCGTGGGTCATTGGTTCCTCCTTACTTTAGTGCCTTTTCGATAAGGGACTGGAGCTGCTCGATACCTGCCTGTTCAGCCGGAGCGATATGCGGTCTTCCTGCCACACGACCGCCGCCACGCTTGGCATGACCTTTTTCCAGAAGATGCGCCAGCTGGTAGCGGTTCTTGGAATGCACCACCATCTGAAGACTCTGACTGGATTCGGACTGCTTGGTCGCTACCCAGCTTCCCTTGTATGCGCCCGTCCGGGACGGTGCATTGGCCGAAATCTGGTCTTTGACCGTTTTCGCAGATTTGCGGACTGCCTTCTTAACCTCGGTGGAGGCAAGGGTCGCATATTCTTTTAAGCCCTCGTTGATGGCATCTGCCATCTCATCGATGCTGACAGTTCTGCTCATCCGGCTGCCTCCTTTCCAGTCTGCAATGGATCTTCAGGATCTTCTTCTGATAGTTCATCGGGTCAACGGATTCGATATTGTAAAGCTGCTCCCGGAAGCGGATGCGGAAACCGGTGGAAGTCAGGCATCTCGTCTCACTGCACCAGCGAACCGTAAACACCACGCTCTTCTGTTCGGCTGTGACCTCACCCTCTTCTTCCTGCGCCTGATAGGTCGAGGCGTAGGCAAAGCAGGTGAAATATTCCTCCCATGTGTTCCGATGGTTTCCGACCTTATCGGTCACGACCGTGCTTTTCTCGATCGTGATCCGCTCATTCAGCTTTTCGATCATCAGAACACCCCCTCCCTCACAGCAAACAGAATGGAACGAAGCGTCAGCATCAGCTGCTTATGGTCAGCTTCGTCCCGGTGCTCATAGAGATACCCCAGCGCATACAGAATCGCCACACGGCAGGTGCTGCGCAGGGCTCCCAGTTCCCTTGTAGGCTGTACTCCGTTCTCGGCATCCCGGTCAGCGGCATTGACTGCCTCCCACTGGTCTTCCGATAAACGGCCCACATCCTTGCACATCTGCTCCGCAGAAGATAAAAGGATGCCGATCAGGGCATCCTCATCGCTGCTGTCCACGCGGAGATAGGTCTTCGCTTCGTAAAGCGGAATCAGTGCCATAACCGGCTCCTCCTTTCCAGACTTTCTTAGCCCTGCGGTGCCATCTGCAGAAGCTGTACGGCTTCGGGCAGGATCAGCTTGCCATCCACACGCTGGGTGGTCAGGAAACCGACCTGATCAGTACGGGCATACAGCTCGTTCAGACGGCGGAAAGTGCGGTTCTGGCGGTCAGCCACCCAGTAGTAGCTGTAATCGCCAAAGGCCATGACCTTGCTTCCACCCTTGATCTCCGGCATGAAGGCGGAAGTCTTCAGCGGACGGTTCAGCAGGGTATCCGGCTTGCCGATCTCCAGACCCGGCTTCCAGATATAGTTGCCGTTGTTATCCTTGATGGTCATCAACTGCAGCACCAGGGCTTCGTTGCAGAGGAACTGTGCCTTCTTGCGGTACGGAGCCTTCAGTGCATAGTAGAGCTTGAAGATCTCATCGAAGGTAACGGCATCCTTCTGGGCAGCGGTCACACCGACCTTGGCACCGCCGGTCTCTGCCAGCAGACCCAGAGGCTTGCCCACACCGTCGCCGGTGATAAAGGCACGCTCCTCTGCGTTGCCCATACGCACACCGAAACGGCGGGCAATATAGGTGGCAAGGTCAAAAGCGGAATCGTTCAGGAGTTCGTTGGAGATCTTGATCATGGTGCCCAGCTTGTATGCAGACAGCATGGTCTGGCCGAAGGTAGTATCGCTCTCCGGGATCTCCTCACCCTCATCGATCCAGCTTGCCTCACCGGTATCCTCTGCGATGGGGATCTTACGGGTGCCGGAGCTGGTGCGGATGACCGTTGCCAGACCACGGAAGATGTTGTTCTCCTCCAGTGCCTCCACCAGCTTCTTCTCGAACTCATCGGGAACGGTAAAGCCGCCCTCGGTGTCCTCACCCACAGACAGGGCATTGCGGACCTCGCCGTAATGGCCACGGTTGCGGATCATGTTCCAGAAGTTCTCGGCATACTCGGCAGTGGCGGTCGGCTTGACATCCTTCTTGGCACCGTTCTTCGGGTCAGCGTGGACAGGACTGGAAGTCGGTGCAGACAGCTGTGCCTCGATCTGTGCCTGCTGCTCCAGACGCTCGATCTCTGCACCCAGGTCCTTGACCTCCTGTGCCATCTTGTTGTACTGCTCCACGGCCTCAGCCTTTACCAGACCGTTCTCGCCGCGGTTCTTCTCCAGAAAGTCCTTGGTCTGCTCCCAGAGAGTGTTGCGCTTGGTGCGCAGTTCCAGAATCTTACTCATAGTGTTTGTCCTCCATAGATTGATTTGTGGTGATATAAAAAACAGCCTGAATGCACATCACTTCATGCACTCAAGCTGTTTCATCAGGATATTGTAGGGGATGCTGCCATCCTCGGTCTTGCCGTCCAGATCAAGGACAGGGCCGGAATTGGCAGGTGGTTCGGCCGGAGGGGTCGGCTCTGCGGACGGTTTCGGGTCAGCAGGCGGCTCCTTCGGCTCAGTGTGCTTCTGACCTACGTCTTCCGGCTTCACCCCCAGACGGTTCAGGACGATTAGATCCATCTGACGGCTGGAGAAAAGGTGCCCTGCCGTATCCTTCTGGAACGGCTTCTTTTCTTCGCCCTCGCCCGGTTCACTGTCAGGGTCTTCTTCCGGTTTCTCCGGGTCTGCCGGGTCACTGTTCGGCTCCTCCTCTTTCTTTGCAAAGAGGATCTCGTCTGCGAAGCCCAGCTCCACAGCCTTCTTCGCATTCATCCAGGTCTCGTTGCTCATGAGGTTTGCAATACGGGCATGGCTGAGTCCGCTCTTTGCAGCATAGGCGTTGATGATGCTCTCCTTGACTTCGGTCAGCACCTCGATGGCCTTTTCCATGTCCTTGGTATTGCCCATTACAACCGTGCTGGGGTCATGGATCATCAGCATGGCAACAGGACTCATCTGAACAGTATCACCGGCCATTGCCACAACAGATGCAGCAGATGCCGCAATCGCATCGATCTTGACCGTGATGCTGCCCTTGTAGTCCTTAAGCATGGTATAGATCTCGGCAGCGGCGAACACATTCCCGCCCGGAGAGTTAATCCAGACGGTCACATTCCCCTCGCCGGATTCCAGCTCATCCCGAAACATCTGCGGCGTGATCTCATCACCCCAGAATGATTCCTCATCGATGGGACCTTCCAGCCGGAGGATTCTGGTGTCGTCACTGTTTTTGATCCAGTTCCAGAATTTCTTCATCGGGTTCTCCTTCTTTCATTCTTTCGTGGCTTACTCTCACTCAGCCGATTTTCGCTGTCAGGTTCTTCTTCCGGGTCTTGTTCCTCTGGCTGTGTCTGTTTGGGCTGATTCTGCTGGACTGCGGCAGCTTTATTCTGCTGCGCCACCCCTGCATCTTTCAGCTTCACATAGCCGCCGTTCAGGTAGTAGTCATCTCCGCCCTCCTCTGCCGGGATGAGATCCATGTTCTCCAGACGATGCACATCATTCGGAGAGAGGAAGCCGTTGCTGATGCCGGTCGCATAACCGTTCATCCGGCTCTGGTAGTCGCCACGGAGCAGACCGTCCACATTGAATTTTGGAAAGTAAGTATCCTGCTCCTCTTCCAGCAGCAGATCCTTGATGATGCCCTGCTCGATGCGGACAAGCCACGGAGTCAGGGAGTGCATCACGAAGTTCAGCGACTGGTATTCAATGTTGGAGAATGTGGCTCTGGACAGATCGGCTACCAGATGCGGAGGCACACGGAAGATGCGGCAGATCTCCGTCACGGAAAACTGCTTCGTTTCCAAAAACTGGCTGTCTTCCGGCGGCAGGGAGATCGGTTTGTAGGCCATGCCCTCTTCCAGCACTGCCACACGATGGGCGTTCGCTGCGCCACCATAAGCCGCTTCCCAGCTATCGCGGATACGGTTCGGGTCTTTCACAACGCCGGGATGCTCCAGCACACCACTGGGCTGTGCGCCGTTCTTGAAGAAAGAGGAACCGTATTTATCTACCGCAATGGAAGTACCGAGGCTGTTCTTCATCATGGCGATTGGCGAGAAACCGATCAGACCATTAAAGCCAAGCCCCGGCACATGAAAGATCTCGTCCCGGCGGAAGTAGATGTCCTTGTTCTGCTCTCCCGGAACTTCATCCGTGTATGCGTGGTAGATATAGTAGAGCTCGCCACTTTCATCTCGGTCAACTTCGACATTTTCCGGCAAAAGCGGATACAGACCCAGCACCGTGTTCTTGCCATCCCGGACGATCTGTGCGTAGGCGTTGCCCCAGAGAAGCAGATGGGTCATCAGCGTTTCCCAGAAGACAAAGGATGTCATCTCCGGGTTGGGCTGGCGATACAGGATCTTATACAGCGGATGATCCCTCGCCTTTTCCTTGTTGCCGTTGTCGTCTGTCATCCGGTACAGATGCAGCGGCAGTGCCGCAATGGACTCTGCCAGCAGACGGACACAGGCGTACACAGTCGGGATCTGCATGGCTGCTTTCTCATCCACCTGCTCCCCGGCATTGGAGCGACCAAACACAAAGGTCTGCCCGGAATCGCGGACGTTATCCGTGACCTTCGGCAGACCTTCTTTTGGCTGTTCTGTTTTGGGAGAATCCCTTGGATTCTCAAACCCCATCCATTCCCAGAATCCCATTAAGCCTTATCTCCCTTTTCCAGTTCCGGCAGACCGGCAAGGCTGGTACCGAGGGACGCAACACCCGCCACGATCACTGCACTGCCAACTGCCATCCAGTCCACAGTTCCGCCAGGCATCTGGGTCACGACCAGAGCCGCGCCGGTCTGGAACATCGTCTTTGCAGCACGGATGCCGGCTGCCTTCCACCATTCTGCACTCATCAGATACTTCATTGTGTTTTCCTCCAAATCTTCATATCAAAAAACGATCATGTCACGTTCGTCATAGACGCTTCCCTGCTGCTGTCCTCGTTTCGGATGCAGCGGTCCAGTGCCATGATCGCAGCGACGATACCATCGATCTTCTCCGGCGATTTTGCCTTTGTCGGCTTGATATTGCCTGCCGGGTCGGTATCCACGACCACATTCCCCGCCATCCATGCCATGACCGGGTTGCCGCCGTGAGTAATACGCCCTTCCATCAGGAGCTTGTAGAACTCTTTGGTAGGCGGGCTCATATCTTTAAAGCCCTGACCGAAAGGCACGACCGTAAATCCCATCCCCTCAAGGTTCTGGGTCATCTGCACCGCACCCCATCGGTCAAAGGCAATCTCCAGAATGTGATAGGTCTTGCCCAGCTCCTCAATGACTTTTTCGATAAATCCGTAGTGGATGACATTGCCCTCGGTCGCCATCAGGTAGCCCTGCTGATACCAGACATCATACGGAACGGATGCCCTGCGCACACGCTGGGGGATCGTATCCTCCGGTATCCAGAAAAACGGAAGCATGATGTACTTCTCCTCTGGAACTCTGGGCGGGAACATCAGCACAAAAGCCGTGATGTCTCCAGTGCTGGACAAGTCCAGTCCTCCATAACAGTCACGGCCTTTAAGTGCTTCCATATCGATTGGCTGGTTGCCGAGGTTGTAGATGTGTTCCGGGATGAACCGGGTCAGCGAGGACACCCACATATTCAAACGAAGCTGCTTGAACACATTCTCCTCTGCCGGGTTGTCCAGTGCTTCCTGGTACGCATCCCGGACACGCTGGATCTGGATTGTCTGGCCCAATGAGGGGTTTGCCTTATACCAGTTGGCTTCATCGTGCCAGTCATCCTCATCTGTCAGTCCATAGACCACGGGGTAGAAAGTGTGGTCAATCTTGCGGCCAGCCAGCAGGTCAAGGGCTTTCATGTGGAGCTCGTAACAGATGCTCTCCTTGTCCGTGCCTGCCGTGGTGATCAGGAAGAACAACGGCTGCTCACGGGCATCACCGGAACCTTTGGTAAGGACATCGTAGAGTTTTCGGTTTGGCTGGGCATGAACCTCATCCAGAACAAGACCTGACACGTTCAAACCATGCTTCGTACCAACTTCGGCAGACAGGACTTGGTAGAATCCTGCGTTCCCGTAGTTCACGATGCGCTTTGTTGCCGCCATGATTTTGCACCGCTTCAGCAGTGCCGGGGTCATCTGCACCATCTGATGGGCAACATCAAAAACAATGGATGCCTGCTGGCGGTCAGCTGCAGCGCCATAGACTTCGGCAGATGGCTCATTATCGGCAAAAAGCAGATACAAGGCCACCGCAGCGGCAAGCTCAGATTTGCCGTTCTTCTTACCTATTTCGACATAAGCCGTGCGAAACTGACGGTTCCCTTTTTCGTCCACGATGCCGAACACATCCCGGATGATCTGCTCCTGCCAAGGAAGCAGCCAGAACCGCTTGCCCGCCCACTTGCCTTTGGTGTGGCGCAGATTTTCGATAAAAGTCACCGCCCGGTCTGCTTTTGCGGCATCGTAGTGGCAGGTCGGAAGCATGAACCGGCTGGGCTTGTAGTCCTTCAGTTTTGGATAGTTTTGGGGTCTGCACTCTGCCATCAGCTTCCACCTCCTCCCAGCAGATTCTCCATCTCATCGGCTGCATCCGCAGGACCGCTGTCCGAAGCAATGATCCGGCTTCGGGAGGACGGAGTCAGACCGAACTGCTCTGCAAACTTGTTCATGATCTTCAGATAGGTCTGTGCGATGGAAACCTGCGGCACCTGCTGCCAGTACCCAGATGGGGTCTTGACAATGGTGCCGTGCTGAGTGATGAACTCCTCTGCCTCTTTCCATCGGGCATACGCCTGACAGTAACCGGCAAAGGCAGCCATATCCACTTCGGTCAGGATGCCGATGGCTTCCATCTGCTTTGCAAGTCTGCGCCACTCTTTCTTTGCTTCCGGCTCCAGCCACTTCGGACAGGCCGGTGCTTTCTTGTTGGGCTTCGGTTCGCTGGTGTTCAGCGGATGCTTGCCCGGATTACCTTCCAGTTCCTTCATGGCGGTCGGCTTTGGTTTTCTGCCTCTGGTAGCCATTGGCATCTCCTCCTTTCTGCAAAAATGGGTAAAGAAAAAGGACCTCCAAAGAAGTCCTTGAAATCTATATAAAACACATCGGATACGAGGCACAGCCCCTTTTCGGGGCGTGTACCTTTTGGGTGCTGTTAGGCGTTGGGGTTGGCTTCCTTCCAAGCCTCGTACTCATCGACCAGCTCTGCTTCCTCGATGACCTGCCAGACGCTGCAGAAGCGGCTTCTCTGCTGCTCGATCTCCGCTGCTGTCCAGTCTTCCGGCTTGCGGCTCATGTCGTGGTAGGCATCCATCTCCGCTTTCGTCCGGAAGAAAAGGATCTGCTTCAGCTTCAGCGTTTCCTCGTTGTTCCGCAGGCTGTACCGCCTGTCCTCTGCCGCCCTGCAAAGGCTTCCGAGGTCGCTGCAGCTGAGGGTCATGTCCTGCTTGAAGGCGATCTCGATGCCAATCAGCTTCTTCTCTGTGTCGGCCCCCTGAATGTTCTTAAGGTAGGTTTTTGCTTTGTTCGTCATGGTCTGTATCCTCCGTGTGTTTTGTTTTCCGTAGGGGTTTTCTCTTCGTTGTGACTGTATATTACCGTCACTGCCGGATACTATCAAGCGGCTATGCTGCACGATCATACACACCTCTTTTTGTCGGATTTATGTGTATTTACACGCCGGAGAAATCCGCCACTACGAGCAAAAGCCCCCGAAGGAGCTCTGCCCTTTTTCAGTGTACGTTCTTGATGCACCACTCGATTGCGTGACCGGCATCCGTGTAGGTCTCATCGGAAATCTTCAGAAGTTCCAGTCGGCACTCAATCGGTGACCAGCCTTCCTCTGGGTCTTCCACAAAGCCGTATACCGCTCCCTCCACCATGCCATTCCAGTTCATCTGGGCAACCAGAACCCGGTCACCGAACTGCATGATGCTGTCGTAGCAAGGTCTGAGTCGGTCGTAGAAGCCCTCCATACTGATGTTGTCCTCTGGGAAGTTAATCAAATGCTTTTTCATGGTGAATTCCTCCGTGTTTTCGTTATTCCCTTGGGGCTTTCCCCTTTCGGTATGTGCATATTACCGTCTATGTCACACACTATCAAGCGGCTATACTACACAAAGATAGCCGCCCGGAACTGTAAATATTACGGCAGAAGAAAAGGGCTGCCGTTTCCGGCAAGCCCCGTGTGTTTCTCTGGCTTAGTAGTCTTCTTCCTCGTCGTAGTCCTCTTCGTCCCAGTCATCTTCTTCCTCATCCCAGCTGTCATCCTGGTCTTCTTCCTCATCTTTGAAGTCCCACATATCTTCGGTCGGCTGGTTTCTAAGGTCTGGGTTCTGCTCGACATAATCGGCAACCGCTCCGCAAAGGATGTCCAGAACCTTTTCGTAGGCTTCCTCGCTGTAGACTGCCCAGGCATCTGCAGTCAGCTTTGCGATTTTGTCGTTTCCCTTAGCTCCAAGGAACCGCCCTGCAGGGTTGCAGGTTTCCTTGCCGTAGCCGATGCCTAGCTGGTCGCCGTCGTTGTAAAAGCGGTATCCGATGCGGCTCATTGCCCTTACCAGCTCCCCTGCGAGACTGTCTGCCTTGCCCGTCTCCGGTACCAGTTCCTTGAAAAGTTTATTGATGCGGTCTTCGTTCTTCGTCATTGTCGTATCCTCCGTTTTTGTCGTTTTCCCCTTTCGGTGACTGTATATTACCGTCACCTCGGAGCACTATCAAGCGGCTAAACCACACGATCATTTGGCCCTGTAATTGTCACATTTATGTGCTTTTTATGCCATCTTTCGGAAGACAGACACGGGCAAAAGGCTGGTCATTTCCAGCCCCTTGCGCCTGTCGGTCTTACCTTTAGCGGATGATTTCGAGGTAGCTTATGTTGCCCCAGCAGTCCGTTCCCTTGAAGCGGATGTGCTTTTCGTTCTCCCTGTCGAGGGTGAATTTCCGCAGGAGCTTCATCCTCTGGATGCGGTTTAGAAGATCCTTGCCGTTCTTCGCATCCTCAACAGCATCCCTGATCTCGACCACCGTGCTGTCGCTTCCGTACCAGAGGTTGCTGAGTGCCTCCGGGATTCCGTTTGCAAGGTAAAGGCTGATTTTTGTGTAAGTCATGTTTTTGTTCTCCTCTCAGAATGTCATCGTTTCCAGAATCTCATCCATGCCTGTCTCCCAGTCATGGCGGCTAAGTTCGATTTTTCTGTACATCTCTGCGCTGTCCGGCTCATCGAAAAGCCGGAAGCATTCTCTTGCCAGCTCCTCGCTGGTGTGCTGCTGGATTTCATCCGGCTGTCCATCCAGCCGTGTAAAGGTGATCTCGTAAGTGTAGCGTTCCATGTTCTTTTCCCCTTTCGTTTTGGTAGCTGTATATTACCGTCACTGCCGGATACTATCAAGCGGCTAAAGTACACGATCATCTGCACCCTGATCTGGTGGATTTATGTGTTTATCTGGGGAGGTTTCCCTCCCCTTTTTCTTAGCTGAACATCTCTGCCGTGTCATCGTCGATCCAAAGGTGCATGCCATCTGCTTCCATGATCGCGTGGTCTTCATGAACCTCGGTGATGATTCCTTCCCGGCTTCCGCTTCCATCGAATTCGTTCCAGTGCCATGTTGTCTTTCTTCCCTTTTTCCATGTTCTCCAATCAGCCATCCTGCTGTCCTCCTTTGCTTTTTGTAGCTGTATATTACCGTCACCGCCCTGTGATAGCAAGGCCATAAAACGTCATATTATCAACGATCTTCGCCCCTCATGTTTGGTACATATATGACCCCTGATTGACTTGCTATATATGTGTTTCTGCGGCATTATACACACAACGAAAGCAAAGAAAACCAAACCAAAACGGAGGACAAAAAACCATGAAAAAGACCATTACAGAAGTTGAAACCGCAATCGAAAACCGCATCACAGAGCTTGAAGAAGAATACGAGCTGGACATTTACGACCGCAACGACATCCGGGAAGAAGAATACCAGAAAGCCGGATGGCGGCACGACCCTTTCCCAGAGAAGCTTGAGGAAGAGGACGAAGAAGAGGAAGAGGATTGGCACTACCACAGCATGGAGGAGCGACTGAACGAGGTCGGCATGAGCATGAGGGATTTCTTCTAAGGAATCCCCCAGAGGCTCCCCAGCAGAGGCTGGGGCTCTGCCTCGTATCTCCTATTTTGGTTTGGTATGATACACAAAACCGCTGCCAGATGTTTGTGTACATTATGGCGGCGGTTCTTCTTGCTATCGTTGCTTTATAGAGGTAACATACAGTAAACTGGAAGGGGGTTCTCATTCTTTTGAGGCTCCCATTTTCCGTCTAATCGGCTTCGCCCTGCATTGCCTGATGCATCACCCTGCGGTTATACGCTCTGGCTTTCTTTTTCAGGTCCCTTTTCCATCTGCGGATGGTTACTGCCCTGCAGTGATTTCTCGACCATTCGTATTCATCCAGAATGTATCTGCCGCCGTGTTCCCTCTCGCCATAAGCCGGCATCTTTCTGTGTCCCATAGGCTCCTCCTGTTAAACCAAGCCCTCCCAGTCTTTTCTGGCCGAGAGGGTATTTTTCTAATTGTAGTATCTTATTCCGGCTTCGTTCCGTCATCCATCTGGATGACAGCCATCTGCCCGAACATGCTGACGAATGCCTCCGGCACCCAGAATCGTTCCCTGAATTTCCGGATGAGGTCCTGGGGCAGCTCTGCGAAATCTTCCTCTCCCAGTCCGCAGATGAAGAAGTTTCCCTTGATGGGCTGCTCCAGTTCCGGGATGTATCTGCTGAATGGCTTCTCGGTGAACAGCCCGTTGTCATCGGTGACCAGGGCGGCGCGTTCTTCCCACGGGTATGTGGCTGTGATGCAGTCGCAGTCGAGGATGCGATAGAACTCTTTCAGGGAGTTTTCAATGTCCACCACCTGCGGATGCTCCATCGGCTTGATCAGAAGGACTTTCATTCGACCCAGCCCCCTTTCACGATTGCCCAGTCTGCAAGCTGCATCTTCTGCTGTCCGCCCCATGCAATGTCCTCTAACGCTTCCTCCGTTCCGCAGCGGTTGCAGATCTGGATGTCCGCCCTTCGGCTGAGTGCCTGCTGCTGATGGTCGTAGCAGTCAGGCTTTGCTCCGCACCTGGGGCAACGTGGGCCGGTCTGTCGCATTTTACCAAGGCGGTCGAGCGACACTTTGACCTCGGCTTCCGTTGCCACACGGTGGCAACTGTCCGCACCGTAGGCAACGTTCAGATGGCTTCCGGTATCCCAGCTCACCAAGATATTTCCGGCATCATCGACCCCGTTGCAGGTTCCCTGCGTTCCGATGGGCGGTGCCTGCCTGTCATCCATCTCATCGAGGACGATCCGGCATCCGACTGGGAACTCTTTTCTCAACTTCTTGACCATTTTCTGATCTGCGAAATTCATGCCTGCCCCTCCTCGATCATCCGCTGGGCGGCATCTTTGTCCATGCACTCCTTCAGCGCACCCTCAAGGATGTGCATCGGGAAGTGGAATGCCTTGTAGCCGTCATGCAGAACTTTGTAGTAATACCGGCTCGGTGCGCGGTGTCCGAAGTCGTTCTCCATGATGTAGACCATTGCGGTCACCATCTCCGGCTCTGCCCCTTCCCGGAGCAGTTCGATGTTCAGGTCTTCCTTGCGGTAGTAGTTCGGGTAGCCCTCATAGAGGTCGAGGTTCTCTTCGTCCCTTTCCGAGATTTCCCACACCAGAACCGGCGTGTTCTTCTTCGGATTTGGTGCGATGGTGGCGCAGCCGCGGAACAAAAGCTCCCAGCCTGCCAGCACCGCCTGTCCTGCAATTTTTGCATCCGGGCATCGGTCTGCCATCTGCTCCACCGACAGGTTGCTGCCGTAGGCGATGTAATATTTCTTGTTCTTCATTTGAATCTCTCCCTTCGGTTTTCTCCGCTCTTGTCTGGCGGTATGGTATATATCACTCTTTTGCCCTGATTTATCAAGGCCGATACGCATCATATACTGCACAATGTTTTTTTCCTGTGATCGTGTACTCTTACATCATCTGCCGCTTCTTCAGATACCGGATGGCTTCCGCCCTTCCGATGCTGGCTGCCAGTCCACGCTTCAGTGTGTCCAGCGGAAATTCCCAGTCGCTGTATCCGCCACGCAGCAGTTCAAAATACTCGGCATCCGGGCAGCCAAGCCGCCGATCCTCGTGCATCACATAAGCGATGCATGGCTTTGCCTTTTTCATGCGGTTCCCGTTCAGGTTCCAGACCGGAAGCTGGAACTGCTTCTTATAGTAGTATCTTGGGCAGCCTTCGTATCGGTCCAGCAGAAGCTCATCGTATTCCGAGAGTTTCCAGACCACCGCAGGTACGCTTTCATTGGCATCCTGCTCGATGGTGGCATAGCAGCCGGTCTTACTCTTTTTGAACAGGAGCCGGTAGCCCTTGATCTCGGTCGTGCCGACCACCACAGCGTAAGGGCATCTCTTTCCCATCCGCTCCATGTCAAGGTTGCTTCCGTAGGCAAGGTAATATCTGGATGGGACTCGGCTGATCAGTTCAAGCATCTGCCTCACCGTCCTCCCTGCCAGTGAATTCCACGCCCTGGAAATCCTCTGTCCCAAGCTCGATCTGGCTGTCCTGCCACCAGTCCTCTGCCACTCGCTGTGCTTCCTCCACGGTCGGCTCTTTCATCTCGGATTCATAAATGGTCACCGTTCTCTGGTAGGTCTCGGTGATGGTCACCTTAAAGGTCCTACCTCCCGGTGTGTTTTCATTTTTTAACGTGCTTTTCATAGACCTGCACCTCCTTCTACCACCTCAAGGGCGGTTGCCCGCCCAAAAGGTGCCCGTGCATCCCGGCTTATTTGTTCCGCCAGGATGCGTTGCCCTCCATGTTCCGCAGAAGGATTTCCCTTGCCGTTGCAAATTCATCCCCGATGAATCCCAGCCTCAGCATCCAGCACCGCATCGCGTACTTTTCGTTGTCAGTCTGCTGGGGCTTCGGGCTTGCCGATCTGACCATCTTGGCAAGCTGGCTCATTGCGAGGCAAAGCTGGATGTAGGCTTTCATTTCTCCGGCGTGCAGTCCGTTGCGCTTTCCGTCCGCTGGGTCTGCAAATTGGAAAAGGCGGAATTCAATGGTTCCTTTTGTAAAGGTGGCATGGAGGTTCAGCATATGGTACCGGCTTGAATTGTAGTGGGCATTTCGGTTTTCCCAGCTGGAACCGTTGCCTTCGTACCAGATGTCTTCCAGCTTGCGCATGGTGGTCGGCTTCTCGCGGTTCAGCCGGTCGAGGAAGCGATGGTTGACCACCTGGCAATATTGTCCGGTGCGCCCTGCATCGACCCGGATGGCTCTGCCGATCTGCTGTTCGTGCGCCGCCATGATGTTCACAAGGTTGCGGATGGTCTTTGCGGTGTGGTCGCCTTTGCCGATGTGGATGTGGACCCCGCATCCGCGGCTTGGGCCGCTCTTTGCGCCTGCCTTGCGGAGCAGCCGGATGATTTCCTGCAGGGGTTCGATGTCGTCGTAGGTGAGGATCGGGGTGACCAGTTCGCATTTTTCTGCGTCCGGTCCGTAGATGCTCACATCCCTCTGGAATTTCCAAACCCTGCCCTGCTGGTCCTTGCAAGCCCAGCTGTAATATCCGTACTCGCCAGCGGCGTTCCATGCTCTGGTTCCGAAGTACTCAGCGACCTTTCTTGCCGCTTTTTCTCTGGTGATGTTGTTCATCTCGATCTCAACTCCGATGGTCTGGTTCTTCATGGCTTCAATCTGCTCTCTTGTTTTATCGTTCATGGTATGTTCTCCTTTGTTTTTTCCTTGTTTTCCCTTTCGGTATGTGCATATTACCGTCAGGTGCACATAATAGCAAGGCCATAAAAGAACATATATTCGACAAATATGAGGCGGAATGATCGTGTACATTTCTGCGGTTTATCTGCTTGATAATGTACATTTTCAGAGTTAATATCGGTACAATGGAAGAGGGTCTCGCATATTTTCCGGCCCCCATTGGGGGCTTGGGAGCTTACGCTCCCGCCTCCAGCATCTGCGCCGTGTCTGCCCCACAGCCGGGCTGTGTCGGCTCGGCATCTGCTGATGCGATTGTTTCCCCAGCGGAGGCACTGCCCTCCTGTGCTGCCTGTTTCGCGGCTTTCAGGGCATCACGCTTTGCCTTTTCCCTTGCAAGGAACTTCTGTGCTTCCTCATCCGTGCGGAAAGCCGCATGGCCGGAAAGGTTCTCCATCAAGATCTTTCTGGTCTGCTTGAAATCCGGACCGTTCATGCCAAGGCGCAGAAGCCAAGTTCGCAGAGCATATTTCTCATTGGAATCGTTCACCTCTTTTGCCTGAATCCGCTTCTGGCTGACAGCCTGCTGGTTCATCAGAATCGCAAGGTGTCCGAATGCAGTCAGGTGGTCATAATCCGGTGCAGTCGGGAAACCTGTAAAGGTAACTTTCTCATCTGTGATTGTCAAACCTTCCAGGGAAGCACCATGCTGTTCCTCATACTCTTTGAGCGCATGAATGAAATTTGCTACCGCATAAGTGCAGCTGTCATCTTTCAAGGCATCCACCAGCCCCTTATCGGCAAGGAAAATGCCGTCCGTTGCCTTGCTGATGAGTTCCCCTCTGCTGTAGATCAGATTGACCAGGTTGCGAAGCGATACGCCGTTATGCTGACTGATTGGAAAAGAAAAATCCGCATCCAGAGGGATTGCTTCCTCTGCCACAGGCTGTTCCATGCCTTCTTCCGATGGGATTTGCTCTGCACTCTCCATTTCGAATTCCCCATCTTCCTCGGCTTCTTCTGAATCCCCTTCACAGGTCTCCTGCCCATTTGGATGTACTGCCGGGATCATCTGGACACCCTCGGCAAGGTCTACCGCAGGCTGTTCGTCTGCAGTTTCCTGCAAGGTTTCTGCATCCACATCCTCGCCGCCGCGGATCAGGCCTTCGTTCATCAGCGTAGTCAGCAATTCCAGATCTGCATTTTCCGCCTCCACCAGCAGGCTGCCATCCCGGTCGATGGTGTAGTTTCCGATGTCATACGCATACCGAGGCGCCTTGGTATAGTAAGGATGGATGCCTGTCAGCTCCTCCATCCGCTTTGCCAGTGTTTTGCGCTCCTCTACATTTAGTTCAAACTTCAACATGATTCATCGCTCCTTTTTCATTATTTTTTGTGCATCCCGATGTTTTTTTCGGTAGCACATATATCACTCTGAACCGGGCAAATAGCAAGTCCATTTCTGAATAATCTTTATGTTCGACACTTTACACAATGAGATGCTAACTCATTTGTGTAAATAGTCCCGATATGTAAGCCCGCCATATCACTTGGTAGCATTTCTACCTTGTAATATAGCGGGCCATTTTATTCTTCCAGACCTGCGCACCATGCAATGCCGGCGAGAACAAAGTATACACACGGAAGTGCGACACCGTTGCCCCAGAGCTTATACTCTGCTGCATCCGAATACGGATCAGCCAGCCACTTTCGCAGCTGTTTCTCTGTCTTCTGCTTCTTAGCCTGTGTCACGATCCGTCTGTGAGTTTCAAACACATCTGCCCAGAAAGTGAGTTCTTCCTCAGTCGGATTTTCTGTTCCAAGGTCTCTGCACCACCAGTCCGGGAAGCCTTGCAGTCTGGCACACTCGGTTGGTGTCAGGCGGCGGACGGTATAGGTCACTGGCGTGGGCTGTACTTCTTGGTTGTCGATAACCAGACGGTCATTGAAAGCATCCTGCCCATTAAAGCCGCTGGGATGTGCCCCAGTCGCCACCGTTCCCATAACTCCCTCGTTCAGATGCGGTGCCGGTGCGATGGTGGTCGGGTCTTTGTGATCCCGTGCCATCAAAGTCGGTGCAACTTCTTTCTCCACCTGCATATAGGAACCAGTTGTCATGGCATACACACTTTCTGGTGCGCAGACTGCATGGCGGTCTGTCGCATCTAAGGTGAAGCAGACATCCTTATTGACACCATCCCCCTGCGGACCATTCTCATCCTTACGGCCGATCATGTTGCCCTGCAGGACGAAGGTCTGCTGCTTCATTCCCTGCTCTGCTGACAATGCTGCTGACTTATTCTTCAAATCCCTGACTTCGTCTCTCTGATTCTGGGTAAAGGCGACCGGCTCTACCACACAGATGCCGCCCTGATTGCAGGTCGGGTCACCACCGCTGCGGTCCAGCGTCCGGGAGGTCTCCGCTTCATAGAAGCCACTATGCGGATTATCGGACATCATGGAGTGGCTGGCTTTGGAGCAGACACCATAGCATTTCGGAACAAACAGTGTCTGGTCATTGTTGCAGCCGAGGGTGGCCGACTTTTCTTCCTGCCATATGGCTCCCTTGCCGCCGCCTTCACACCCAGAACGGATCTTCAATGTGACCGCTGGAGAATTTTCAACTTCTTTCACCGGGCTTTCCACTGAATTTTCAACAGCATCCATTACCATCGGGACATTACCGCCGCCCGTACCACACCGGCTTGTCAGTGTCTGCACCTTACCGTCCTCGGAAATTTTCACCCGGCTGTCAGCAGGATGATTCTCCAGTGCGATAGCGGCAGGCACAACACCAGCCCGGAGAGTTGGTGACCGTTCCTCTTCGTACCCGATGCTTCTTGCGTTGGCAGAGTGTTCCGTGCAGAAACCGGCTGCTTCCAGAACACACGGAGGATGGTGTGCTTCTGCTCGAAGCGTTGATGTCACTTCCTCTGTCACATCCATCCTCTCCCCACCCTGATCATTCAGGCAGATTCTTCCTGTGCCGCCTGCCTTTCCAGTGCTGCTTTCAAGACAGGCGGCAGCTCTTTGCCACGCACGGAAGCCCTCCGCAGAATACCGAGACACGCCTTCGGACTCAAATAATACTTTTGGGGCACTCTGGTCTGCAAAATCTGCGACAAGGAAGATTCGTTTTCTACGCTGGGGTACGCCCCACCACTGTGCATCAAGGACTCGATATGCGACACTCCATCCGTCTCCCAAATAGTAGTCAGCATCCGGCCATCCCTTTTTCTCAGGCGCAGGCACCTGGGCGGACGGTTCTTTAACACCGATGACGGCTTCGAGGACTGCCTTGAAGTCCTGTCCTTTATTTGAGGAGAAAGCCCCTGGCACATTCTCCCACACAATAAATCTTGGTTTTTCTCCATTGGTCTTACACCTCATTTCCTTCACGATTCGGATTGCTTCATAAAACAGACTGGACCGTGAACCATCCAGACCGTCGCGCTTCCCGGCAATGGACATATCCTGACAGGGACTTCCAAAAGTGATGATATCCACCGGCGGCAAATCCGCACCGCTGATGGCAGATACATCACCGTAATGCTTCACCCACGGCAGACGCTTGGTCGTGACTCGGATAGCAAACGGCTCCACTTCACTGCTCCACAGCGGAGTGATCTGCCCAGTCAGAAGTCCACCCAATGGAAAACCCCCGGAACCATCAAAGAGGCTGCCGAGGGTCAGCTGTTTATTCTCCATCGGCGGCCTCTCTTTCCGGCTCAAAGGTCGCCACTTCCTCAAACTTCAGCTTCTGACCGTCACGGATGACATACACGTCATCGTAGTGACCACCACTGTGTTCAATATACCTCTTCACGATAACATCCACGAACTTCGGGTCCAGCTCGATGCCCCGGCACACACGGTCAGTCTCCTCACAGGCGATCAGCGTCGAGCCGCTGCCGAGGAACGGATCGAGGACAATGCCATTGGTCATGGTGGAGTTTCGGATAGGATAACTCATCAGGCCGATAGGCTTCATGGTCGGATGGTCCTTGTTGGACTTCGGCCGGTCATACTCCCAGATAGTTGTCTGCTTGCGGTCAGAGTACCACTGGTGCTTGCCCTTCTGCTTCCAGCCGTAGAGACACGGCTCATGCTGCCACTGGTAAGGACTGCGTCCCAGCACCAGAGCATTCTTCTTCCAGATACAACACCCGGACAGATAGAACCCGGCATCCTTGAATGCCTTGCGGAAGTTTAGCCCCTCGGTGTCAGCGTGGAAGATATAGATGGAACCATCGTCTGCCAGGTGACCGTGCATCTGCTGGAACGCTGCCAGAAGGAACTGGTAAAATTCCGAATCGCCCATGTTGTCATTCATGATCTTGCCAGCGGTTTCCTCCACATCCACGTTGTAAGGAGGATCGGAAAGAACCAGATTTGCCTTGGTTTCGTCCATAAGGCTGTCATAGCATTCTGCCTTAGTGGAATCACCACACAGAACGATGTGCTTTCCCAGATGCCAGAGGTCACCCTCTTTGGAGAAGCACGGCTGCTTCAGCTCGGATTCCACATCGAAGTCATCTTCCTTGACCTCTTTGCTGTGGACCTTGTTGAACAGCGTCTCGATCTCAGGTGGGTCAAAGCCTGTTTTGCCGAGGTCGAAGTTGGAATCTTCGATGTCCTTGAGCAGATCAGCCAGCAGAGAATCATCCCATGCACCAGTGATCTTGTTGAGTGCAATGTTCAGGGCTTTCTCTCTGGTCTTGTCGATGTCCACCACCGCGCAAGGCACTTCAGTGTAACCCAACTCCATCGCTACGGTCAGTCTCTGGTGGCCGCCGATGATCGTCATGTCGGCATTGACCACCAAAGGATCTGCGAAGCCGAACTCCGTAATGGAGTTCTTGATCTTCTCGTACTCTTTATCCCCCGGCTTCAACTTTTTCCGGGGATTGTATGCAGCCGGCTTGAGTACAGACACCGGCAGCATCTTCAGTTCAGCAGTCGCTTTCATGTAAGCCCTCCCGTTTTAGATTCACATGCGTATGACTCCTGAGAACGGCACGAAAAAGGAGCCGAACAAAAAGCCCGACTCCTTTTCACTGCCATCTTCTTCTGGCTGCGGTTTCTCTGCCATCTCGCACCATTCCGGGTTTTCCCCGTTCACAGATGCCAGGACCTTATCTTCCGCATAGTCGATTGCATGTACACAAATACCCCCGGTGTTGAACAACGGGTACACACCGATTACCTTTTCACTCATGCTCCTTCGCCTCCTTCATTCCATATCGAAATTCAAAATAACAATTTCTGCTGCAGAACATCCGCTGACTTCTGCTTTCGCAGATTGCCGTAAACGGGCGGCCACAGTTCTGACAGAATGCTACCCTGCCAGCCTTTTCCCGTTTATAATTCCTTCGTTCATATTCGGCATAGCACTCATCCGAGCAATATTTTCTCGGCGCACCTCTTCCACTCTGCCCGATGATCCTTCCACAGACTGGACATCTGCGTTCCTTCATTTGATCCGGCGGCACCAGATGGCAGCTTCCTATTTCCGGCAATCCCAGTTCCCGGCAGTAATCCATCACCTGTTCCACAGGCATTCCCGTCTGCTCTGCAATCTGAGGGCATTCCATTCCAGATAACCGGAGTGCTCTCACTTCTTCCCGCTCCGCATCAAAGGCTGTTCCCTCAAACACACAATCCAGCCGGATACCGTTTCGCTCGACATTCCGTTCAATCATCAAGGGCTGCTTCATTTGCTGCCTCCCTTCTGCCTCGGTTGGCACAGGCCCGGCTGCAATATTTCCGTTCCAGCCCGTACTGATGCCGGTAGGAAAACTCCCTGCCACACATGGGACAGACTTTCGAGCGCACAGTCTTCCAGTGCTCCGGCTTCGGATGGGTGTTGTTCCATCTGGACCGGCACTGTGGGGAGCAGAACTTTCTTGGCCGGCCTTTATGGTTCGGCACGATTGCAGTTCCGCACTGAGGACAGAAGGCAAACGCCATGTCCTTGATCATCTCAGCCGTGCAATCTTCCATCTGTCCTCACCGTCCTTTCATTTTTCGCCGTTTCTGCGGCGTTTTCTATGGAAAATCTCAAAATACATACGAAAAGCAGCGAAGCAGGGATCGGCCCTGTCCCGCCAGGTTGAATTGTTGTTGCGGCGGCCGATCCACTCTCGCCTCCTGTTCCTCCCGGAACAAGCTAAAGCACATGAAAAGCTCAAAAATTCAAGGTTTTTCATGTGCTCTGGTTCATTTCGGGAAAATGAAAGGCACCAAAGCCGCAGCTCCGATGCCCTTGCATTCACCTTGTTCATTTTGCGCCGTTAATCTGCTGACCCCCGGCCTGTCAATTTTGCGGATTTTCACACGAAAGCCCGCACCGGTCTTCGTGTGACTTCACCACAGAGAAGTGACCCCGGCCCCCGGTGGGGGTAATCAGTAGGTGTAGGTCGGGTTGATATCTTCCGTCAGGGTCTTCTTATCGTGACAGCTCTTACAGAGAGACTGCCAGTTGTTCTGGTCCCAGAAAAGTTTCTGGTCACCACGGTGTGGAATGATGTGATCCACCACCGTTGCCCGGACGTATTTGCCCTGCTTGGCACACTGCACACAGAGCGGATGTGCTTCGAGATACGACTTCCGGGCTTTCTGCCAACGTCTGTTGTATCCACGCTTTGCCGCCGGGCGGGTGACTTCTAGATGGAGAGGCAGATGCTTCTCACAGTACAGCCTGCCGGGTTCCACCAGCTCCGGGCAGCCGGGGTGTCGGCACGGTACCTTTGGTCTGAACGGCATGGCTTACTCCTCCCACGGAAGACCAGCCTTGCCGAAGTGACCGTAGGCACTGACCTTGTTGTAGTCCACATCCAGAAGACCCAGCCGCTGGATGATGCCTTGCGGTGTCAGGTCGTAGCTGTCGTTGATGTAGGCTTGGATAAAGTCCAGTACTTCATGCTCCGTACCGAAGCACTCCACCGACACACCGACTGGCTGTACCACGCCAATGGCATAAGCCAGCTGGACTTCGCACTTGTCAGCGTAGCCGGCCTGCACGATGTCCTTGGCGATCTTCCGTGCCATGTATGCAGCGGAGCGATCCACCTTGGTAGGGTCCTTGCCAGACAAAGCACCGCCGCCGATACGACCGATGCCGCCGTAGGTATCACACGCCAGCTTCCTGCCAGTCACACCACAGTCGGCAAAGCTGCCGCCCAGCACGAATCGGCCGGTCGGGTTGACCAGCTTCTGGAAGCTCCCGTCCAGACCGTACTCGCAGGCGGCAAGGACCATCATGGATTCGATGATGTGCCGGAAATCGCTGACCTCCACATCCGGGCTGTGCTGCACGGAGCAGAGGAACGTGGTGATGCGGCCGATGTCGTAATCGTAGCTGACCTGCGCCTTGGCATCTGCACGGAACATCCTACTGGGATGGGCTTTCAGCAGTTGCAGGAACTTTGTGGCGACCATATAGGGAATCGGCATCTGCTCCGCTGTTTCGTTGGTGGCGTAACCATACATGATGCCCTGGTCACCGGCACCGCCCTTGTCCACGCCAAGTGCAATATCCGGCGACTGCTTGTCCACCAGAATGCCGATGCGGAGCAGCTCCCTCATGTCAAAGCCCAGCTTCTCGGCGCCGATGCGGGTAAGCACATCGTGGACGATCTGGTGGTAGTTCGGCTGGTAGTCGGTCGTGACCTCGCCGGCAATAAAGAGTTGGTTCTTCTTCAGCAGACACTCGATTGCGACACGGGCGTTCTTGTCATGCTGAAGGATGTCGGTCACAATGGCATCCGCAATCTGGTCACAAATCTTGTCGGGATGACCATCACTGACCTGCTCACAGGTAATAATCTTACTCATGTTCTTTGTCCTCCGTCTTTCATGTATCACAAAGCAGGCCGCCTTTGCCCTTGCCCACAAATAGGCTCCCACAAAGACTGCCTGCCATGTTCCAATATTGCTTTTACAGTGTAAATGCGATGCCCACAAAGATTGGGCCGCCCAGTGAAAAAGTAACTTTCAAATCTTCTTGTTTTCTTTTCTTGTAGCAAGTAGCAACTTGTAGCTACTTTTTCATATAGAAATCTATAAAAGAAAGTAATAATAAAAAAGGATATGAAAAGCAAGCTACAACTTGCGACCTGCTACACATCCTTAATGATTCTGCTTTCAAATCAGCGCATCTTTCGGCTTATACGCTTCTTGAACCGTTGCCTCCTCAACGCCCTCCTCGACTTCGCGGAATTTGCAACCCAAGATCATAGTTGTCTGCCCGCCACCGTCCTTTGGGCGTTTGCGCATGATTTTGAAATGAACACCGATGGCATTTTTGAAATTTTTCTGGTTCTCGGAAGAATAGCCGTTCTCCTCACACCACTTTGAATAAAGCTGGTATGCTGCGGAGGTGCGAAGTTCAGCATTTTCATCCTTCTCGATCCATGCCTCGATGAACTGCCCGATTCGGTCGGAGTCATCCTTGTAATCCTCTGTGGCCGTCTTGACCGCATCCGGAATATCAAGCCCCTGCTGACAGAATTTCTTATACCCTTCCAGACACCAGTTGAAGATGCCGGACAGATTTTCCGTCTTGGCAAACTGCCCCTTCAAGCCCTGGTCCTGTTCGCCTTCCTCAAAATGGCGGTTGAACGGGATGATCTTCAGTCGTCCGGACTGGAACAGCGTCATATCGTTGACGTTCGGCAGATAGTTCGTGTTAATGAAAATCTTGAACACCGGCACAAAGTCAAAACTGTTCTCGTTCAGGAATCTGGCATTGATTGTGTCGTTTCCGGTCATTCTCTTGACCAGAGCCGCATTGAATGTGATCTTCTTCTCCGGCTCGGAAATGTTCACGAATCGTGCACCAACCAGTCGGGCTACTTCTTCCGAAGGTCCACCTGTGTTGCCACCACGGAACTTGGTTGCCAGCATATCCGGATTGGAAGTTTTGCCGTAATCCCCCATAATTTTCAAAAAGGTTTCCATTGCTGTGCCTTTGCCATTTCGGGAAGTGGCACCGTAAAGGATAAACATACACTCCTGTGAGGTGTCACCGGTCAGAGCATACCCAAGGGAGCGCTGCAGGAAATCCGCCAGATCTTTGTCCCCGCACATCACTTCCTGAATAAACGAATGCCATCGAGGGCAGTCTGCATTCGGGTCATAAGTGATACCGGATTCCATTGTGAGATAGTCATCCGGGCGGTGTTCACGGAACTCCAATGTCCGCATATCCAGCGTTCCGTTCTTGCAGTTGAACAGGTACTTGTTCCTGTCAAATGCCTGCATGGAAATCGGGTACACAGACATAGCATCCTTCAGCATGGTTTCACGATTTTTGCGAAGCTGCAGTTTTCTCACCCGGTCGATGAACCGTTTCCGGGCATCTTCCTCGGTAATCGTCAGGGCAAACACATACAGCTTGTCTGCCAGCAGCTTCGCCAGCTCCGAAACCTTAAGATTTCCTTTGTCCGGTCTCCAGACAGAACCGTCATAGATGTACCAGCCCTTGCGTTCACTGTTATACCGGGCGATCTGCTTAAAATAGTCCGCAAACATATTGCCCATGCCGATCTCATTCCGACCATACCGGGCATTCGTGTGTGGAGCCATTTCCTCCAATGTGACTGTGATTTTAGAGAGATCCGGCTGGAATTCGATGTAGTCCTCCTCATCCAGCTTGGAGAATTCTTCATCCACAATGTCCTGCGCATTGACCGGCGTGTATACCGCAGCGCAGGAATTCACCGCATTCCGAATAGAGATTGCTCCATAGGTCGTGCCGGCCTGCTTGCGGTCCCACTTGTCACGCATCAGTCCCGTAGTGCGGAAGATGCGGTCCATCTGCTCTTCATCGCAGCCACACCAGAATGCCAGGATAGACAGCATTGCCATGTCTGCATCCGACTGGCTGCCATAGAGTTCTTCCCACTCACCGGCATGCAGCTTCTTGAACTTCTCGCTGTTGCTGGCCTCCTCTGCGTGTCGAATGACTGCCTCATCATCCAGATACGAGTGATGCTGGAAATGGTTCTGCTGTACCTGCTTGTTTCGCTTCATCAGCGAATCCAGCAGTGTCGTCATCGCAGTCTGGTCATTCGGAATCTCACCTGTGCGGTAAACATCTCCCGTCACGGTGACGAAGCGGTTTGTCGCACCGGGCATATACACTTCCAAATGCTTGCTGCGGTTGTTGATGTAATAGACCGTCTTGTCAAAGACATAATCCTCTGCCACATGGAAGAATCCACGCAGACCTTTTCCGGACGGTGACTTCTCTACATACGCTGTGGGAAAGATGGAAAGAACGGTGTCCGCTGTGTCATTCAGCGTACCGTCCTCCCGGAAGCAGTCATCCAAGTCGAAAGCACCGATGCCGTTTCCAACAGCGATACCGATGCCGTCATAACCGCCCATCGCATACGCCATGAGGGTCGTCTTGAAATCCGTAAATGTACGCAGGTCGTTGATCTTCGCTCGATCACCAGTTGCCGGGTTATACGGCATCTTGGTTTTCTGACCATTGCGCTTTTCAAACTTCCATGCACAGAACCGGCAGGCCGTTTTTAACTCTGCCGGGATGTTTTTGATGTCTACCATGCCATCAGACCTCCTTCCCGTCATGGTGGTGTGCGGTGTTCTCCGCCGAGTGCTTCATGTCGAACTGCCTTGCCACAGCTCTTTCGATTTCCTGCTTCTTTTCCGCAGAAGTCACCCGGCAGAGGCGGCTGTACAATGCCGACCGGTCAATCGTTGTGATCTGCTCGACCAGCAGGACAGAATCTTCCATCTGCTCTGCTTTCAGCATTTCACAGTGCTCCTTTGTCAGAACAACATGGGTCGGCAGTTCCAGCTTCTTCATCTTGCTAGTCAGCGGAATGACCGTCAGCGTCTGGGAATACCGGTTGGAAACATCGTTTGTAATGACCAGCACCGGGCGATTGCCACTCTGCACAGAAGTGCCATAGTGGTCACCAAGTTCTGCGAACCAGATCTCATGCTGTTTCGGAGTACGGGCAGTCGGCCAGCGATGCGCCGGCAATTCCTCGAATGTCGAGTGTGCATTGCCACCACTCGGAACTTCAAAGCCAGTCATCTTTTTCTTCGTGTTGCCGTGCTTTGTGATGTATTTGTTGACGTGGATCTTCTTGCCGTGCGGCAGAGAACGAGCATTGCTCTTCTTTCTTCCCATCTTGGGTTCACCTCCAATTCGTCTGTGTCTTTCGGACACACAAAAAGCCGTCAGGAGGATTTCTCCCGGCGGCGTACCATGTAAAAAAGCGGATAAAAAATACCGAGCAGCTTCATCACTCCCAGCACTTCTATCCGCTCCCATCTATCTTATTTTCCTAGTATAAAGTATAGCAAAAAGCCAATGTACGGTTAAGAGGGAATTTGCTTCAAAGTGGCTCAATGAGATTCATTATGGCTCATTTTCATGAATTTTCTTCTCAGCCTTTTCCAGTCCATCCTGCACAGATGCTAAATGGACTGCCAATTCTGTCAGTCCACACTTTTTATACCTTGTTGCGGTTGACCGGCTCATATAAATCCCTGCCTTTTTGTCTATCAGGATTGACTTCATGGTGGCACCAGCAAAGCAGTTCTGTTTCAGCACGAGGCGCGCCTTTTTCTCTCTGACCTTCGCCACCGCGCCATCCACCAGCTTCAGCCATTCTTTTGCCGCTGTGTATCTGGAAAGATCCTCCGCAGCCTGCTGGTCGTACATTTCCTTTTCCCCAGGATACTTGGAGGTTGCTGCCATCTCAAGATTTTGCTTCCACGAAGCTTCTGCTCCCTCCGCAATCGTTTTGACCTGCTCATACTTCCGGCACACCTCTGTGGTGAACGCCAGCATTTCTTCTGTTGCTTCGTTTCTCATTCCTGCCTCCTGTTCTGGTACAGACATATCCTGTCCGCTATTCCCTGCAGAGCAGCTTCCTTCTCCCTCTCCACTACCCGCCTACCCAAGAATTTACCATCCAGACCTGTGATTTCTGTCTGCTTCTTCCCGTCCACAAAAAGCTGCTCGGCAACAATGCGGGTCAGTCCGCGCAGGCTGCGAAGACCGATCTCAAACAGCTCGATATCCTCACAGACCTTGTAGTAGGGTTCCAGAAACTGCTCAGTGCGCTGGGTCTGAACCTCCCGATTCATGGATGCCAGCACCTTATCGCAGTTCAGCACGGTGCGTTCCACCGGGTTGGAGGTTCCGCTGGTCTGCACCCGTTCGGATTCCTCATGTGCTCCCTGCGACAGCTTGTAGATGATCTCATCCTTGGTATAAAACCACGACTGGGAATCCTCGTACTGCTGGCGCAGCAGATCCCGCCTGTGTATCAGAAGCAGATAAGAATCGGCCAGTTCCCTGGCCTTTTCCAAATAGTCCACTTCCTGCAATTTTTCCTGTTTTTCAGCCATCTTTCATCCTCCATCCTGGCCGCTTCCCTCTATCCTTACAAGAATTTCAACTCCCGGATTTTCTCCGGCACAAGCTCTACCCCGGCATCCGTGAGCAGCCACAAAAGCTGTTTCATATCCTTTTCGTTTTTCCTGCGCAGGCGTTCTGCTTTTTTCCTTCTGCGTTCAACAGCTTCGATCTTGACACGCTCCTTTACCCCGGAGATCAGCCGTTCCGGGTCAAGATCTGTGAGAATCCCAAACCACTGTGAATGGAAAAATCTCTCCTGCACCACGATCTCATGTTTGGCAAAGCTGCTCTCCGGGTAATCCTCCAGTGTGTGCAGAGCCGCCTTGTAATCCTTGACCGCCTGCAGCACAATGGCATTTGCCAGATTCTCATAGCAGTCAATATTCTCGGAAACGGCGCTTTTCTCTGAAATCGTCATTGCGCTCATTCTTTGACACCTCCAACCTTGTCGTACCAAGGAGCCGGCACCTTGTCCGGACTCACATCATACTTGAACATATAGATCACATTCCACGCCAGCTCGTACATCTGATCCAGCAGAAAACGGTTTGCTTCCGGCATCTTATTTGCCTTCTCAATGAACTGCTCAATCAGGTCGTTATTTCCACAGACATCCTGCTCCCTCAGTGCGGTCCGGATAATGACTGCCTCTGCGAACTGAAAGCACCGCTTTTTGTACTGCTGGATAAAGTCGTATTTCCATGTGATGGCATCCAGCCAGACCTTCCGGGTCGTTTCCGAGGTGATCTTGGGCTGATGCTGGCTTCTGCCCTGTTGGTACAGTTCCATTGCCCGATCCTCTTTTACAAACTTCTGCTGTGTTTCGATCTCACTCAGACGGACCCGGCACATCAGCTGTTCAATCTCATGCTCGTATATCTCTTTCAGCAGGAGGTCACGATTCAGCCGAAGGTCGGCAGCCCTGCGTACCGCACTTTCTCCAAGCATTGCACTGAACAGCCCCTTATCGCCCAGCGGACGGAACATTGCCCAGGGAGCAATAAAGCCATCCGCATCACGTTTTGCTTTCAATGCCGTCACCGGCTTTGCCCACTTGTAGATCAGAGGGCTTTCCTCCGAGTGACGGTCTTCCTGGCTCAAAAAAAGATTCTTATTCATTCCTCTGCTCCTATTCCCCCAACCGTGCCTTGACTGCTGAGATCAGTTTTTCCTGTGTCATATCTTTCTGTTCCAAGGCGGCCATGACATCTTCATCCACGGTGTCCTTGGTAATGATGTGGTGGATGGTGACCACCTGTGTCTGTCCCTGCCGCCACAGTCTGGCATTGGTCTGCTGGTACAGCTCCAAGCTCCATGTCAGCCCGAACCAGATCAGGATGTGTCCGCCCTGCTGGATGTTCAGGCCATGTCCGGCAGAGGCAGGATGAATCAGGGCAACCGGGATGTTCCCGGCGTTCCAGTCCTTGATGTCGATGCTGCTCTTGATGTCCCGTACCAAGATCTTCAAGTGTGTCAGATGGTCAATGATGCGCTGCCGATCATGCTTGAACCAGTAGGCCACCAGCACTGGTTGTCCATTAGCGGCTTCGATCAGGTCTTCCAACGCTTCCAACTTGTGGTCGTGGATGATCCTCGCTTTGCCGTTCTCATCGTAGACAGCGCCATTGCTCATCTGCAACAGCTTTCCTGTCAGCGATGCAGCATTGGCAGCGTCTATGTCCCCATCCTTCAACGGAATCAGAAGGTCTTGCTTAAGCATATCGTAGAGCTTACGCTCCTCGGTGTTCATCTCCACCTCGTACCGAGTCGGTACACAATCCGGCATATTCAGGTAGTCTAGTGCCTTCATGGAAATCGTGATATCTGAGATACGCTGGTAGATGAGTTCTTCAGCTCCTTCTCTGGGCTTGTACTGGAACACAACACCTGTGGCCGGATTCATGGAGCCGGCTTTGAAGTAGGCTTCCCGGTACCGACCGATAAACTTACCCAGACGCTCCCCGCCGTCCAGAATCCCGATCTCTGCCCAGAGATCCATCAAGCCATTGGAAGATGGTGTGCCAGTCAGCCCAACCCACCGTTTTACGAACGGCCGTACTTTCCGCAGGTACTTGAAACGCTGGGACTGATAGTTCTTGAACGATGACAGCTCATCGATTACGACCATACCGAAATCCCAGCGCATTCCGTTTTTCTCGTAATATTCCACCAGCCACTTGATATTTTCCCGGTTTACGATATAGATCATCGCCGGATGATGGACTGCCGCGATCCGGGTCTTGACATCTCCTACGATGACGGAAATATCCAGCCCTTTCAGGTGATCCCACTTTTCGATCTCTGCCGGCCAAGTATCACGGGCAACACGCAGCGGTGCAATGATGAGAATTTTGTTGACTTCAAAGGTGTTCAGCATCAGATCTTTGATGGCTGACAGTGTAATGACGGTCTTGCCTTAACCCAAGCCCATATCCAGAAACAGGGCTGCGATTGGATGAGTCTTGATATACTCTGTGCAAAAACGCTGATAATCGTGTGGAATGAACTTCATAACGGCACCACCTCCTCTCCGCTGTCACCGCTGTGTGCTGAATGGGAATCCCTGCTTTCTGCTGTGTCCGGCAGTTCTACCACCGGCATCTCCGGGATCTTCGCCCCGATTCCCTTTGGGATGGGTTCGCCCGGTGTCCAGTGCAGCAGAGCATCCACTGCAGGCTGGATCTGTTCCAGCCGGTCAACGCAGAACACCGGAAAGCCCAGAGCTTCCAGCTGTTGTCTGCGTTTGCGCTGAAGAATGCGCATCTGCTTGCCTGGTGCTTTCAGTTCGACAAAGGCACACTTGCCGCCGAGCAGCAGAACCAGTCGGTCCGGCACACCGTTCATGGTCTGGCTGGTAAATTTAAGGGCCTGTCCTCCGACGGCCCTCACTGCTTCTACAAACTGTTTTTCAACTTCACTTTCCTGCATCCGGCTTCGCCTCCTCTGCCCGCCAGACACCGATGCGCGGGCGTTTCTTTTTCGGTCGGTTCTTCCTGCGCTCTTCCCGGATCACATTGCCGATGGCTTCATTGGCAGTCGGGTCCGGGTGGCTGTGGTTGACCTTACGCTTCGGCGGGCTTTCATCCTTGTGTTCTGTGACCCAGTGAATGATATCTTCCATGTGCGCCACCTCACTGATTGATCTGCTTCCACTGTGCCGGCTCCATCGTGGCGACCTGCCAACCGATGCCTTCCAACGTAGTGGCGCGGTCATAGGATTCGACATCCTGTGACACACGGGTGACTGCATTGGACAGACCGTACATCGACAGGTCACCGCCAGCAATCAGGTATTTCAAAATGCCTTCCTGCTCATCCGAATTGATGCCGTAGGTCTGGGCGGTAAGCTGCACCACATCCTGCACTTTGCCGCTGATCGGCACGGACATCGCATCCTGCAGGCGACCAACCACCTGTGCAAACCGGCTCTCATCAATAGCGGCCATCGTGGTGTCACGCAGCTTCAAAAGAAAAGCCTTATCCTCAGCTTCCATCGTTTCGTCCGAATACAGTGCGAAGCTGTCCTCCACGGCCTTGGCCTGTCTGCCGACATGGTGGCGGCGTTCGCCCATGTCATTGACCACCATACCGTTGGTGCAGACCAGACGATAAACCAGCGGCTGAATAGACACAGCCCCAAGGCCAACCTCGGAATTGGAGATCATCACACCTGCCTGCACGATATCGCCTTTGCTGACCTCCATCTCCAGACGGTGATTAACCACCTTGAGGTACAGGCGATTCTCCGTGACCTCGCAGGACATGACCTCGTACTGATCGTTTCCTGCAAACAGCGGCAGTACTGCCGTGGCGATCTCCATGTTGTCGATGCGGCGGTAGCGTTCCGACAACAGCGCACGGGCAACCTGTCCACTGCCATAATCCATCGAGCGGACCATGTAGGAGCTGGGCTTGTCCGCAAACCAGGTGTTCACGTTCTGGGCCAGCAGTTCCGGCTTCTGTGCCTGCATGAGATCATAGTATTTTGCCGGGATGCCCAGTGCCGATGCCACCTGACGGTGGAACAGTGAAGTTGTCCCGAACACCTCCTGCTGGTTCGTAGTCAGATGGTTGATTTCAAAGGTGCGGCCATCTTCCCGGAGGCGCATCCCCTGTGCCGGACTGATAAAGTCCTGCTTTGCCTTGTTCTGGCGATCCAGTTCCACAAGGACTTCCTGCAAATTTCTGCCTGTTTTCATAAGTTTTTTCCTTTCTATCCTGCGGCGCATATTTATACGCCGGTTTATGCGTCCGTGTCCTTGTAACAAGGGCACCGTGTTTACAAGTTCTTACAACTCCCGGTCAATCATCTGCTGGATGATCTTGACCGCTCCCTGCATACGCTTACGGTTCAGCCTGGTATCCTGCAGGAGTGTGTCCAGAGCATCCACCTCATCCCGAATGTTACAAAGTACCGACCGCTGATGGTCAGCAAGGCGTTCATTGTCCTGCTCCATGCGGTCATACTCCTTTTCGTAATCATCGATATCCTGTACATTGGTATCGATGTACTCCTCGATCTCCCGACGGAGCTCCTCGCCGGCATAGTCCTCGACTGCATCCAGCAGATCCCTGATTCCAAACGGAGTCAGGATGCTACCGTCGATCAGCTCAATCGAATGCGGCATCTTTGTGTCCTCCCATCAATCCTTGAAATAGTAGTTGCCTTTGTACCCGGCAGCAGCCAGCGGCAGACCTTTGCACCATGCCGGATTTTCCGACATCAGCTTGCAGATTTCCTCTACCGTGTACTGATCCTTCGGAGCTTCAATGATGACCTCGTCATGGACATGGGCGACAATGTTCAGCCCGTGTGCCGAGATCCGGTCCATTGCTTCTGCCAAAATGTCACGGGCAATCGCCTGCGTTGCATTCTCGACCAGCCGGCCAGAATAAGTCTCCTGTCTGCTCCACTTATGGTTCTGCCCCACACCCTCATAGGTCAGGCTCATACGGCCGAAGCGGTTCGGCTGCTGTCTTGGCTTCAGATAGGCAAGCCGCCTGCCGGATGGGAGCACCATCCAGAGTGTGCCAGAATAAAACTCGAAAGCGATCTTTCCGATCTCCTGCCGTTCCCCGGTCTTAAAAGCAGTCATGGCAGCCTTCTCGGTATCCCACCAGTACTTCACGATCTGGGGATTTGCCTCCCGCCAGGAATCAATGATCTCCGGGAGTTCATCTTCCTTCAGTCCCATCTGCAAGGCTCCCATGCTGATGAGCGCACCGGAAGAACCGCCGTAGCCGCAGGCCAGTGTAGCGATTTTTCCTTTCTGGCGCAGTTCACCGTTCACACCATGCTTGACCACCGGCACATGGAACATCTGGGAAGCTGTGGCACAGTACAGATCCTCCCCGTTCTGGAAGGCATCCAGCACCCACTGCTCTCCTGCCTCCCATGCAAGCACACGAGCTTCGATGGCTGAGAAATCTGCCACGATGAACTCGCAGCCATCTTTCGGAATCAGCATGGTACGGATGAGCTGGGACAGGACATCCGGTGTGTTTCCGTAGATGCTCTCCACCATATCAAAGCACCCCATCTTGACCAGCGTTCTTGCTTCATCCAGCGTGGAAATGTGGTTCTGCGGCAGATTCTGCAACTGGATGTTCCGGCCGGAATAACGTCCTGTGCGGGATGCCCCATAGAACTGAAACAGCCCTCTTGCCCGTCCATCCGGGCAGACACAACGCTCTGCCGCCTGGTATTTCTTGACGGAGCTTTTTGCCATCTGAAGCCGTAGCTTCAGCATATCCAGTGCCTCCGCGTCCACGCCATTCTTATCCAGCTCACCGATCATCTGTGCCACATCCTTTTTGCCGAGAGTATCCATCGGGATGCCGCGTTCCTCCAGCCAAGATTTGAGCTGAGATACAGAATTCGGATTTTCCAGCCCGGTCAGCTCATAGGCTTTCTTGCTCATGGCATCCGAAAGCATAAGGTCGCAGGCAATGGCCTGCTCCACCAGCTCGGTATCGATCTTCACGCCTCGGTCATTGATGCGCTCGTTGGTACGGTAATGCTCCCACTCCTTCTCCGGCATCGGGAATCGTTTCAGGCGATTGTAGATGTCCACCTCGGTGTTGACATCCTGAATACAGTAATACTTGAACTTCGCCCAGTCTGCTGGAAAGTGCTTTGGCAGGTTTCTGGTTCGCATCCCATTGGTCTTTGTGGGCTTGCAGTGCATGGAAAACAGCTTGATGAGCCGTTCGCCCTCTTTGTCCTTCTGCTGATTTGTCTTCAGCACCGTGCCAACATCCTTCAAGGCCAACGGCAGGGTCAGCGATGCTGCCATGACCATCGTGCAGATCCAGTTATCCGGCGACAGGAAACTCCCCGGTTTGAGGTACTGCCCCGGATAGTGCTGGTTCAAATAGCAGGAAAAATTCACACGTTCAAATGCAGCATTGTGAGCAATCAGCTTCACGCTGCTGTCCTTGAATGCATCCAGAAGCTCCTGCGGAAAAGGTTCCCCTGTGGCAATGTCTGCACACTGTGTTTCTCCAAAGCCACTGCCCTCGTCTGTTGCCCATGCGATCAGCAGGATCTCCGTGCTGGGATCTGTCGCATAGCGGTACAGACCGCATTTTCCGATGTCTACCTCACTGTAAGTTTCAATATCGATCAGTATTTCTTTCAAATCCTTCACCCCGATTCGTCATGTAAAAAGGAGAGGCCCGAAAGCCTCTCCCCAGTCAGTGTTCCTTGTGTAATTCTTAGCGGAGATACTCCGGCAGTTCCTCGTCGGCACCGCCACCCAGAACTTCCTCGTCATCCTCCAGAGCATCAAAATCAGACTCAGCAGATGCACGGCCGGACAGACGCTCGCCGTCCTTGACGAACTGGATGTTGCCCAGACCCGCAGCCACACCACGGTTGCCGTTGGCATTGAAGGCGTAGAAGTTAACGCTGACATTGCAGAAGCAGCCGGAGTAGACCATCATCGGGTCAGTCACAGGCTGAACATGACGGTCAACGACCTGCGGTGCATCCTTGCTGGTGGCATTCAGGAAGAAATGCTCCTGATAGTTTTCATCGTCCGGACGGTCAATGTCGCCGTCACGCAGCGGCAGTTTCAGGTTGGGCGGGATCTTGCCGCCCCACTTGCGGGTCTTGCCATCCTCCTTGGCCGCCTCCACTGCCTTATGGATCGCCAGCAGGGTCTTCTTGTCGCCCTTCGGGATCAGGCAGGAAACCGAGAACTTTGCCTCGCCGCCGTTGATGCTCTTTGCCTCGAAGATGTTTGCAAAGGAAATGCGGCACGGGATAACGACTTTGGTTACACTGGAAATTTTGTTAGCCATAATGAAATACCCTCCATATATCGATTGTGTATTGGTATTCTATGTCCAGCCTCAGTCCAGAGGCGTGAACTCATCTTCGGCAGTCTGCAGATCGACTGCCTGCCTTGGGTCAGAATCCGGGACAAGCGTCAGCTTGCCGGGCGGCTTGGCCACATATTCCCCAAGAATCTCCTGGAACTTTTTCTTTCCCATGAGCTTTTCAAACTCGGTCAGGGAGATCAGCTCCGTTTTGTAGATATCGGTGTATCCAGCTTTCTCTGCCGCTGCAACCACCGATTTGGTGTCGAGAAACTGCCGTTTGCTCCTGCCCTCCACCACCTTGTAGCCGTTCCAGCTCACACCATGGTTGATGGCTTCGGAACTGACATAGGCGAAGATGGCTTCGATCCAGGATTCGATACGGTTCAGCGTCGGGAGCATCTGCTCGATGTCCGTCTTGGACAGCAGTGTCGGGGATTTGAAAGTCGGCGCTGTGGTGTCCGGGTCGTAAGAAGCGGTCGCATCCGTTTCTTCCTGCTCGTCCACCAGCACACCGGAATCCAGATCCAGAAACTCCTGCTTAACCAGAGCCATCGCTTCCTCAGCACAGGCTTTGCAGGAAGTCCTTGCACGACAGAAACGGCACCAGTCGCCGGGTACCTGTTCGCCCTTTCCTTCAAAGGCGAGCTTTGCCCTCGGTCTGACATAGGTTTCCGCCCAGTCCAGCAGTTCCTCCACACTGCATTCAAACGTTGAGATATTTTCCAGTCGCGGCTGGATAATGGTCATGGACACCTTCTGGATATCGTACAGATACCCGTAGGTGTGGTACGCTCCCAATGCGTAAAGCATCATCTGCGGATTATGGTCACAGCTGACAAAAACACCTTTTCCGTTTTTATAATCCATGATGTAGAGCGTACCGTCTGCAATGATCACGCAGTCACCGGTGCCGAAGCCCTGCGGAACCAGATAGCTGTAATCCAGCCGTTCCTCCACCATGACCAGCGGATGCGGGCAGGTTTCCTTGATGCGCTCGATGGTGCTGATGATGAACTCCGCATAGATATCGGTATTGCTGTCCATCTCCTCGCTGTCGAACTCGGATGCCGGACGCTGTACCCGTTCATGCAGGTACTTGCGCAGCTTGTACTCGCCGAGTGCATGGGCCGCCGTTCCTTCCTCGGCATACACTGAGGATTCATTTGGAAAGTTCTGCTCCAGCCTTGCGGACGGGGTACAGTTCAGCCACCGCTTCGAGCTGGATGCAGATAAAATTGCGTGTACTTCTGGCATACGGCACCTCCCATTAGAGCTGGGAGATGTCCGTCAGAAATGCCTCGTACTTCTCAGGCGGCAGTGCGGACAGTTCCTTGCAGCCGTATGCTTTCAGAAGCTGGCCGATCTTCTCATTGTTGCTGCGCTTCTTCTTGATCTTGCCAACAATGACAGCGGTGAGGTCATCCTTGGTGATCGTCACGGCAGGAGCAGCTTTCGGCTCTGCTTCTGCCGGAGCTGTGTCTTTCTGGCCGGTATCCTCGTTCCACGGAAGTGCATCAGCATCGTCCACCGGGAAGTCACTGTCCGCAGCTTCACCGTCTGCAGATTCGTTCTCCGTAGAATCACCCTCTGCGGTAGTCTCTTCGACCGAACTTCCGGAGTTTGTATCGTCCTCGGCTGCAGGTTCTTCTTCCATAGGAGCTTCTGCCGGTTCCTCTGCCGGGACATCTCCCTTGTGGTTTTTCTTGACCGGCTTCTTACGGGGATGCGGTACAGCGGCACCTTTCTTTTCCGACAGCGCCGGAACCTCTGCCAGAGGGCGCGGAATCTCATCCTCCGGGTCGGCGGCCAGCAAAGGAATTTTTTCCAGCTGATCCGACACTCCGGAAAACATCTGGGCGAGGCCCTCAAAGACCTCCACCAGACCATCCACGACCTTCTTCGGTGCTTCCAGAATCTTCTTATCCTCTGCCATCATGCGTTGTCCTCCTCATCAGAGTCGTCATCATCGGTACCCCAGATGCTGTCCAGGTACTTGTGCTCCGCCTCAAGGACAGCAAGGATGCTCTTCATGCACATCCCGGTCTTCTGCTTGATCTGGGCAAGCATCTCATCCACATCGATGTCCGGCAGCTCCTCTTCCCCGGCATCTTCCGGCTCGTTCTCGGACTGGAAGGAATTGTAGGAAGTCATGCGCTCATCCAGATGAATGTGGAGATTCTCGATGTGAATGGTGGACGGTACCGCCTGCGGCTTGTCCAACTTCAGAGCTTCCTGCTCCTTGTTGGCTTCTGCCTTGTCCAGCTGGATAGCTGCCTTGCCAATCGGAATGCGCACTGCCTTGCCCTCCTTCACCAGCTCCATGAGCAGATCTTCCAGAGTTACGGCTTTCTTCTCATTCATCTCGTTATTCATGTTTGTCCTCACTTTCTGCAGCATCCTGCTGCCCTTTGCTTTTCTGATCTTCGGTCTTATCATCCAGCGGAACCTGGTACTGTTCCGAGATGCTCTTTAACAGCAGCTCAATCACACGCCCCGGCTCCGGAAGATTGCGGACAGGCTTGTTCAGCTCGTGGGCTTTCTTGATTTCCGCTGTCATGCCTTCTGACACGGTATCGCCAAACACCCACAACTCATCTGCTTCCTCCAGCCAGTGCAATCCCAGCTTCATGCCGGTCTCACGCTCCTTCTTCTCCTCGTCCTTCAAGAACTGCGTGAAATACAGGTGCGGAGCCAGCGGCAGAAAGCCCAGCGTGGAAAGAATCCTGCAGGCTGTCTTTGCCCGGTCGATGTTTGCTTCCAACTGGCTTTTCTGGCATCTGAGATTTTCGGCGGTCGGCCGATACGGTGAGCAGACGAAGATTTTCTTTGGAACTGCCGCAGTGCCGGCTTCTGTGCCGCCGGGTGGACGCTTGTCCTCTGCGGCCTCAGTCTGAGCCTGTGCCACAGGATTCAGCGGAACACCCTTGACTGCCATCTTGCTTAAGGTACTCATTGGTTCTTACCTCCCGTTTATGTAGTAGAGGAACAAGTCCTCTCATAAAGCACACCGTTTTGAGCCATTTAACAGACACTTTTTTGAAAATTTCTTCAAAAATTTTTTCTGAGCCGATTTACTGCCTGCTTCAAGATTCGATCAACAGACTGCTGGCGGATTCCAAGCTCATCTGCAATCTCATACTGGCTCATACCTTTATAGTAGTAGAGCTGGATGATCTCTGACTGGCGTTCCGTCAGCTTGCTCATGGCCGCATACAGCCACTTCAGTTCCTTGTCCGCAAGCACCTCTGCCTTGCAGTCATCCATGAAGTCCACCATGACAGCCGCCGACCAATCCGAACCATCGCATTCCAGTGCGGTGTTTTCAAACTTGCCAGAAGTCTTATTGCGGTTATGTTCCATGCGGCGTTCGCCCTCCATCAGAAGGCGAATGCTCCACTCCATGTTCTCGAATTCCTCTGCCGGAATGACCTGGTAGGTTCCATCCGTGAAGTCATACCGGCAATCTCCGCAGCGATCCACGGCCATGACTGTGTGTGCGCCGTCCACCTCATAGACTGCATAACCGTTCTCATACACGGTCAGGGAGGCATCGTTCACCGTGGTCTGGGTAACTGCCACAGGCTTCTGCTCCATGAGGGTCTTAAAAGTCGGCAGCTTCTGTTCCACTACCGCATCGATTTTTTCCTTCAGCTCACGCAGGGTGATGTGTGCGTTCTGGGCAATATCCGCAGCAACCGTGCTGACCTGCTCCACGACCTCTGCCGTCTTCGGCTGACGGATTTCCATCACGCCAACGCCACCGTTAATTGCTACTGCTCCAGTCATCATGTTCATCATTTTTCTGTCCTTTCCCCGGACTCTGGGAGGGAAAGACACCAAAGCAGAACATGAGCGAGGGCACCGCACCACCGGCAGGGCAAAAAGAAAAGCCCGATTCCAGAGATAGTCAGAGTGATCCCATTCGCATACCTCCAGCACGGGCAAATAACTCGCTGTGCTGTTGGTTCTGCTATGGTATCCTTCGCCTTCTCTAGAATCGGGCTTATGATATTTTTTATTGATTCAGGTCTGTCCCATCAGCTTCTTTTCTTTGGCTCTGTGGGCTTGTCCCTTGAACTGACTATATGATAACAGGATGGCTGAACTTTTCCGATGGTGTGCTTCCCACACTTATGTGGGAAATTTCCCACATTTCATCACAGCCTGAAAAATGGCAAAAAAATCCGCACAGTCATCTTCACTGTACGGATCACGATGCCATTGATTGTTGTAGGAATAAGGCATCCATCATTTTATCTATCATTTTTTGATTTTCTGAATTTAGTCTTTCATATTTTTCTATATGCTGCTCATTTTTCTCAGGAGGTTCATCCTCCTCATCGAGTAGCTGTTCAGTTGAAACATCCAATGCCTTTGCAAACCGCTTCAGCATCTTAAATCCCATCTCCCCGTTTTGGCCACTCTCATATTTGGAAATCTCGGCGCGATCAATGTCTACAGCTTCGCTTAGTTTGCTCTGCGTCCATTTTTTTCAACGCTCGATACTTTTTTATGTTCTGCCCAAGGATATACTCCTCGCTATGTACATCGATCACGCCAGACACCTCCTTCCTCTTTTGTAGGTAATAAAAAAGGACCGAAACACATGAGAACAGGTCGCTGGCACTTACCAAACGCTACACTTGCTTCTCTGATGTGTTTTCGGTCCTTTAAGATTGTATGTTCTTAAAAAGCCGTGTGTATCAGAACAATAACTGTCTTTCAACCCACAAACGAGCGCACTGCGACCTACATATCATTGACTTTGAAATAAGAACCAACCTTATAACTGTGGTTCTATCATCATGAAATTAAATAATCTAAATCAACTCTATGTAAGGTGCTCTTCACACCGCTCGCCGATTCGCTATGCCTCCTACCATGCGAATCAGGCTGAAATCAAATTATCCTTCCGTACACCTCCTATGACAATAAAATTTGCTTCTATTCAACTTATTTATGGCACCACTATTCTTTGTGGTATCT
>ENA-OQDA01000018-OQDA01000018.1-human-gut-metagenome-genome-assembly--contig:-NODE-18-length-85487-cov-5.952577_pt1 | contig 85487 bp, 77 predicted proteins | sample MGYA00242771_ERZ504603 | MGnify/ENA primary metagenome ERZ504603 (study PRJEB26092, sample SAMD00036328) | human gut metagenome | host: Homo sapiens | study: EMG produced TPA metagenomics assembly of...
AGCTTGGCAGTACTAATAGGTCGAGGGCTTGACCATGCGAATGGTTCAAGGGTAAATGTGTGTTTAACACGCGATGGTTTTTTCGGTTGCCTCTCTTCTCCTTTGTTCAGTTTTCAGGGCGCAAAAATTTTATTATAACACATTTATGCCGTTCGGTTTTTATCCGAACGGCTGTTTTTTATGATTAGGCATTTATCATTTGCTGTGCTCTATTTTCTAGAGTTAATAGGAGAGATTTGCTTACTGAAATATAAAACCAATTCGCCATCCTCCATCTCTGCAAATAAAAACTTTGTAAATCCTAAGTGTAAGTAGATGGCAAGCGTTCGGGTTTCCTTTGCCTCAACGCCTATTGTCAGCCTTGATAGATGATTCCGTATTGCAAACTGCTCCATTTCCTGCATTAATTTAGAAATATGGCCTTGTCCTTCATATCTCTTTTGAATTCGCAAAGCATTGATGTTTGCAATTTTTTCCCCATCACATAATACTTTTCTGCCTGCAATTGCACTGCACGCAGGTGATAATAGTAATGTGCCCTCCCCGATTGCAACATCATTATGCAGGATTAGAAAAGTTGCCGCTTTTCCTGACCGGTTATTTTCGATAAACTCTTTTTTCCAATCAATCCAGCGTTTATCGTTCCCGTTCTCTGCAATGTTTCGATTCCAGAGGGATTCTAGCTCCGATTCGGTTGCCCGCTGATACAACATAAGGAATCCCCTTTCAAGCGCTTGTGTTTTTGTTGGTTTAACGAATTTAATATTATAACAAATTGGGGAAAAGCGCAAGCGCCCAATGAACGGAACGATATTTTTACGCCATCCTACCAGCACGTTATAAGATTTTGGATGAATTTTTGTATCGGTATAGGCAATAACCTTAATGGCAGATCTAAAAATAATCAACAAATATTGACAAATAAAATGGATTATCTATAATGAAGGAAGGGATTATTGTGAATCCTTTTTTGGTCTTGATGATAACAGGCTTTTACCGGGCATACGATCAATTGACAGAAGAACATAATTGGAGAATTAAATAATTTTTTGGAGGCGCGTATGAGTTTTTGGTCAGTAGCCCAAAATATTCTGATTCTATCCGCACTTCTCATTGGCGGATTAGCGTGCGGATTTGAAGCGATTTATGAAATTAAACAGGGCGGCAAGTGGCGCATCTGGAAGAATATATCGATTGGCTTACTCACGGTTTATGCCGCGTTGGTCGTCATGCTGACGATGCATTGAATCGCTATCTTATAAAAAGCTTTGTGTTACAGAAAACCCGGCAGGCCGGATGCATCGTTGCATTCTGCGCCTGCCGGGTTCTTTTATGGAGCCAATTACAGTTCATGCGCCAACGGAAACCGTACCTGGAACACCGTGCCCTTCTCCACCACGCTATCCACGCTGATGTCGCCGCCGTAGAGCTGCACGATATGCTTGACAATCGAGAGGCCGAGCCCGGTGCCGCCCAATTCCCTGGAACGGCCCTTATCCACGCGATAGAACCGCTCGAAGATACGCGGCAGGCTTTCCTGTGGGATGCCGAGGCCTGTATCCTCCACCTTAATGACCGCCATGCCGCGCGCAGCCTGCGTGGAAACGGTAACGCTTCCGCCCGGGCGATTATATTTGACGGCATTTTGGATGAGGTTTGTAAAGAGCTGAACGATCCGATCTGGATCTGCTCGAATGGTGAGCTCTGGCGTGAGCTCAGAGGAAAAGGCGATTTGCCGCTCCTGCGCCATGGGGGAAAGGTGCTCGAGCGCCTCCTGTGCGATCTCTGATACATCTGTACATTGGGTTTCCGGCGCTTTTTGCAAATTGTTTTCGATTCGGGAAAGCTCTAAAAGATCATCGATTAGACGCTGCAAGCGATCCGCCTCAATGCCGATAATTTCATAGAATTTCGCCCGCGTCTGCGCATCCCTCTTTTCATCCTGAAGAAGCTCTACATAACCACGGATGGAGGTTAACGGCGTCTTCAGCTCGTGCGTGACATTGGCGACGAATTCCCGGCGCATCTCTTCCAACTGATGGAGCTTGGTCACATCCCGCACCACAGCGAGCGCGCTTTTCGGCGCATAACTAAGCTTGGCGGCATAGAGTTGGAGCACGCAAGGGGCAGGGGCAGAGAACGTAATCTCTTTGGAGAGATCGTGGCCTGTTTCAATCGCTTCATCCATTGCCTGCTGGAGATAACGGTAATTTGTGCCGCATTCGGAAAGGGAAGTTGCACCTTCCGGGGCGGGGCCGAGCAGATTTCCCGCCCGGCTGGTCAGCAAAATGAGCTGATTATTTTCAATGGAAACAACGCCTTCATCCAGGCCCTGCAAAATGGCACGCAGCCGTTCGTTGCTTAAACGCAATTCGTCGCTCGTGTCGCTTAGCTCCTGTGTAACGGAGTTGAGCGCAGTGCTCAATTCGCTTAACTCGCCTTTTGGCTGTGCACGCTGGGAAAGATCCCCTGCGGCGATCCGGTTTGCAATGGTGGTTAAATCAGATACAGGCTTGACAGAACGCGCCGCCCAGATGCGGGAGAGGAGGAATGCAATGACAATCCCCGCCACAAGGCCAATGCAGGCATACAAACCCAGCAGCAGTGCAGAGTGCCAAACGCTCGTCAGCGGCATGGCCGCCCGGTAAACGATGCCGTTGGAGGCATAAGCCGCATAGGAATAGAGAATGGAGGTGGATTCGCTTTTGCGCGTGTGAAATCCCCACCCCTCAGAACGCGCCTTCTGCACCTCGGGGCGGTCTGAATGGATTTGGCCGAGTGTCGAATCCGGCCCGCTGTCCGCAACTACACGGCCATCCGGGCCGAGGATCGTAATGCGGATGTCCAGTCCGCTGCCGGAGAGAGCACCGGCGCAGCGATCTGAAAAGTCATCGGGGTTTTCCAGCAGGGATTCGCCCTGCGCGCTGAGGATCAGCAGGATGCTTTTCAGCTGTGTTTGCGTTTGGTGCAGGTTATACCGCTGAACAAGGGGCATAGAAAGCAGAAAAGCCGCGATCAGGCTGACCACGGCAGACACGGTAAATAGGCGGATCAGATGCTTTTTCATGGCGTTCCTCCAAGAAGCGGTCAGCGATTATCCTCTGCGAAACAATAGCCCACACCGCGCACGGTTAGGATATATTGAGGATGATCCGGTTCATCCTCAATTTTTTGGCGCAGGTAGCGGATGTGGACGTCTACTGTGCGGGTATCGCCGAAAAATTCTGTTTTCCAAACGCGCTCCAGCAGCATTTCACGCGTGAGCACGCGGCCGGGTTTTTTCATCAGCTCATAGAGCAGATCAAATTCCCGCAGGGAAAGGGCGACTGGCGTTCCACTTTTGGTGAGCTGATGGCGGGCAAGATCAATGGTGAAAACGCCCCGCGTCATGCTTTCTTCCGGACCGCGCAGGTATTCCACGCGCCGTAGGAGCGCCTTGACGCGCGCGGCAAGCTCTTTTACGCTGAAGGGTTTTGTTAGATAGTCGTCCGCACCGAATTCCAGGCCGAATACGCGGTCGCCCTCGTCGCTGCGGGCGGTAAGCAGCAGGATGGGCAGATGCCGCTGCGCCGGATTCTCCCGAATGCTATGGCAAACGCTCAATCCGTCCGGCGGTGGCATCATCCAATCAAGCACTAGCGCATCCGGCATTCGTTGCTGCATGGCATATAGCACTTCGCTGCCGGAAGCAAATTCCTGTGTTTCAAAGCCCGCATCCTGAAGCCCAAAGGCGGCAAGCTGGCGGATATTAACTTCATCATCTACGATATAAACCAATGGCATAAAGATACCCTCTTTCAAGTTGGGGTGACTAAAAAGCTGGGATGCAATTTGAATGCGTCAGGGGATTTGTGTCAAGCCTGAGCAGTGGAGCGAGGGGCTATTGCCCAGCCTCTTTTTACGGAATATACAAGGCGATCGCCTTGCTGTAGATTGAATTCGGAAGCCTTCTGCCCCGGAATACGGATTTGGCAAAAGCCGCCCGCACGGGAGAGCACTTGGGCATGCATCAACTTGCCCTGCGCCCATTGCGCATCCACAACAAAATTTCCCCTCGCCACAAGCCCTTGAAACGAGCCGTCCGGCCATGCCTCTGGCAGAGCAGGCAGAAGATCAATGACGCCTGCATGGCTTTGCAGGAGCATTTCGGCCACACCTGCCGTGCCGCCGAAGTTGCCGTCGATTTGGAAGGGGGGATGTGTATCCCACAGATTCGGCAGCGTGCCGAAGCGCAACAGATCGCCGTATAGTTTATGTGCACGGTTGCCCTCCCCTGTGCGGGCCCAGAGGTTAATGCGGTGTGCCATCGCCCATCCGGTGGATTTATCGCCGCGGCGGTTGAGCGTGACCTTTGCAGCCGCCATCCACTCCGGCGTTTCTCTTGTGATGCAAGAGCCGGGATATAGGCCGACCAAATGCGAGATGTGGCGGTGATGTGATTCACCAATCTCGCCGTATTTTCGTTCTTCACGGAATTCTTTCACTTGGCCGGAGGAACCGATTTGGACGGGGTCAAGCCTTGGAAGCTGCTCGCGGAGGGTTTGAATCAAAGGGGGGATCAGCCCCAGCTCGCATGCTGCCGCAATGGTGTTTTTATGGTTTTCCCAAACCATTTGTTGATCGAAGGCGCAGCCAACGGTTCGATAATAATCGTTATTTTTTCGCTGCTCCGGCGAGGCGGAGGCAGCCACAAGCAGATGGCCGTTTTGCTCTTCTAGTGTTTTGGAAAGAAAGCTTGCCATGCCATATAAAATGGGATAGACCTGCTCCAACACACGGCGGTCCATCGTGAACGCATAAGCGTCCCAGAGGAGCATGGAGGTAAAGGCGCCTGTGCCCGGGCCGGAATGCTTGCTTGCGCCCTCAATTGTATAAAGCCATGCGCCCGTGCCGATCGTCCAACCGTTTTGACCGGGCGCCTCCAGGCGGCTTGGGTGTAGAAGCCCAATGTATTCATCTGCCTTGCGCTCCGCCAAGGGGAGATAAGCGCGGTTATACTCTGCATAGGCAGTGAACATCTCAGCTAAATTGGTGGAAAATGCGGGCCAGTAATTCATTTGCACGTTGATATTATGCCAGTAGCCACAGCTCCACGGTGGATTGTCGTGGCAATTCCACGTGCCTTGCAAATTGGCGGGAGGTGTTCCCGCGCGGGAAGAGGCGATCAGGAGATAGCGGCCATATTGAAAATAGAGCTCCTCTAAATAACGCGCCTGCACATCCTGTTTGGGGGGCAGGTGCAGGCGGCTGCGAAGCCGTTGTTCCTTGGCATAGCGCCGGTAACGCTGTAAAAGAAGATCCGTAGGAAGCTGCGATTCACCTCCGAAATCCACTGCCGCACGGTTAAAATATTGCGTATAATCCGTAAGGTGGCGCCTGTATAGCGCATCATACGGCTTTTCGCAGGCGGCTTTCAAAATCGCTGTGATCTGCTCATGTGGGTGCGGATAAGGCGCGAGCTTTTTCGCCCGGTCTTCCTCTAGAAAGACACGGCTTTCCATCTGATAATTGGTGCCGAGCGCGATCAGGAGGAGGGCAGAATCGGCGCCCTCAACCCGGAGTAATGCCTGCTCTCCGTTCGCATCCGTCTGAACGGAGAGGGCTCCCCCCTGCGGAAGCACTCGAAATTGCCCTTCAAACAGAATATTGTAATAATGCATCCTCCCGGAGAGAAGGAGCGTATCCCCATGCGCTGTGATTGATCCACTTTTGCCCGCCTGATCGCCTTCTTTCAGGCTATAATCCCGCACAAAGGGAATTGTGGGGCGCAGGGTAAAGGAAAGGGCGGCGGGCTTGGAGGCGGTCAAGTAGACTACCATGACCCGATCTGGATAGCTGGTAAAATATGTGCGCTCGTAGTGAACGCCCGCGCAATCGTATTTTACATAGGCAAAGGCCTCGTTGAGAAGCAGGCCTCGCTCATAGTTTTCTACCGTTGTATGCCCAAAGTCCAGATACGTTTCGGAAAAGTTGTTGAGCCCACCGATGCCATAAGGATTGGATAGCGATTTTTCCGTTAGTTGGATGCGCTCCGTGTCGGTGCGTCCAAATACATTTGCGCCGAAATAGCCGTTTCCGAGTGGGAGAGACCATTTTTCCCAGGCTTCCGCTTCGCTCATTCGATCCGCAAGGGCAGGGGATTGGTACCATAAGCGATAGGGCTTCACACTGCCACCTCGTTTTCTGATTCATAGATAATGCTCAACCATATTTTGTCAAACACGCACGGCTTTCAATGCTTCCAAGTTTCAAAGCTGCACAGCTTGAAACTTTACAACCTGTTTGAAGCTATTTTATCATAAACCGAGGGCAATGCAATGCGTTTTTTGCGGATTTATTTTTCTGTGGGAGTTGCACCCTGGTTGAGATCCGGGTGCTCGCCTGTTTCAATGAAGATCGTCCATTCTGCAATATTGGTAGCGTGGTCGGCAATCCGTTCGATATATTTGGCAATAAACATATAATCCGCTCCACGCGGTACCACCACGGGCTGCCCCTCAATAGCGGCGCAGATTTCGAGAATTGTGCGGGAAAAGAGTGCATCCACTTCATCGTCGCGGTCGCACACTTCATAGGAGAGCGCGATATCGTGCGATACAAAGGCGGAGAGGGCATCGTCAAACATGCTTCGTGCGCGTTCCAGCATTTCCCCCAGGTGCACAGGGCGGCCGCGCGCCTTCGCTTAGGGGAGCAAGCGCGCGCAGGATCTCGCAGGTATCGCAGCATTGATCGGAGATGCGCTCCATATCGGTCACAATCTTCAATGCGGCCGTGATTGTGCGCAGGTCGCGTGCCAATGGCTGTTGCAGAGCAATGATGTTAACGCAGCTGTCTTCAATCCGGCGCTCCATGGTGTTCACGGTTTCTTCCCGCCGTGCGACTGCGGCGGCGGTTTCCGGATTTGGCTGGCGCAGCATCTGGAGTGTGTCAGCGATAATCGTATCAATGAGATGCCCCAGATCAACAAGGCTGCCTTTAAGATCGCTCATTTCATGTTCAAACAGGTTCCTAGGCATAATTTTAGCTCCTTTCTGAATGTTAGCCAAACCGCCCGGTGATATAATCCTCCGTGCGCTTATCCTGCGGCATGCTGAACATTGCCGGCGTTGCGTCGTATTCCACGATTTCCCCCAACAGAAAAAAGGCGGTACGGTCGCTGATGCGAGCGGCCTGCTGCATGTTGTGCGTGACGATAACGACGGTGTATTTCTTCTTTAGCTCCGCCATCAGATCTTCGATCTTGGTGGTGGAGATGGGGTCAAGGGCGCTGGTTGGCTCATCCATGAGCAAGATATCCGGCTCTACTGCCAGCGCGCGGGCAATGCAAAGGCGTTGATGTTGGCCACCGGAGAGGCCGAGCGCAGATTTTTTGAGCCGGTCTTTCACCTCGTCCCAGAGTGCAGCCTCCCGCAGGGAGCGCTCCACAATCTCGTCGAGCTCGTGCTTTTTTTTGACGCCGTGCACGCGCGGACCGTATGCAATATTATCATAGACGGACATAGGGAAGGGATTTGGCTTTTGAAAAACCATACCCGCCCGCCGGCGCAGGAGCGTCACGTCTGTCTGCGGGGCATAGATATCCTCTCCGTCAATGAAAACGCCGCCGGTAATTTTGCAGCCTTCAACAAGGTCGTTCATACGATTAAGCGTCTTCAGACAGGTGGATTTTCCGCATCCGGAAGGGCCGATGAAAGCTGTGATTTCCTTTTCCGGGATTTCCATCGAAAGGCCCTTGAGCGCATGAAAATCTCCGTAATATAAGTGAAGGTCGCGCAGAGCGATTTTTGGGTTGCTCATTGTGTTTCTGCTCCTTTCAGAATCGGTTGCGGGCTTTTTAGCCCTGCTTCTTACGCAGCGCCCGCGCAAAGATGCCCGCGAGCCGGTTGAGGAGGAAAACCAGGATCAGCAGCACCGCTGCTGTGGCATAGGGGACGGAAATCGGATCGCGCGCCTCCATCGCCGAGGTGTAAAGGAAGAGGGAGAGCGTGCAGCCTTGGCCCATGATATGACCGAAGAGTTCCTCTGGCAGGCGAAATCCTGATACGCCCACCGTGAAAAGAAGCGCGGCTGTTTCGCCAACGATCCGCCCCATGGCGAGCACGATGGCAGTGGCAATGCCGGGCATGGCGCAGGGCAGCAAGATGGAAAAAATGACGCGCAGCTTTGACGCGCCCAGCGCCATCGCACCTTCCAAATAACCCTGCGGAACTGCAATGAGCGCTTCCTCTGTGGTGCGCACAATCGTGGGGAGGATGCAGATGGCCATGGTCAGGCATCCCGCCAGGATGCTGTATTGCAACTGAAAGCTGATGCAAAAAACTGCGTAACCAAACAAGCCGAAAATGATGGATGGGATGCCGGAGAGTACCTCGGTTGCAAAACGGATTGCTTTCACAAGCCGGCCCTTTTTGGCATACTGCGTCAGATATACCGCGCAACATACGCCAATCGGGACGGCAATGAGCAGCGTTATGGCCACAACATAAATCGTGTTGATGATCATGGGGAGGATACCTTTGCTGCCCGTCCGGCTGGCGGAATAGGTGCTTGAAAGGAACTCCCAGGAAATATGAGGCAGGCCGTTCCATAGGATGTGGCCGAGAATTGCGGCGAGAACCGCAACCGTGCAAAAGGCGCAAAGATAAATCAGCGTGCGCAGGGCGGCATCTTTCACACGGAATCGCCGGCGCGCAAGAGAATGGGGGGGAGCGAGAGCAGCAGGATTTGACACATTTTTATGTTTCACCTTCACCCACTCCTTTCTTGGAAACCCAGGTAAACACCACATTGATGATCATCAGGAAAAAAAACAGTACGAGCCCAATGCCAAACAGGGCTTGTTTGTGCAGGCCGGTCGCATAGCCCATCTCAAAGGCGATGCCTGAGGTCAGCGGCCGCACCGCGCCGAATAGATGTGGAAAGGATACCGTGTTACCTGCCACCATGATGATTGCCATCGTTTCGCCGATGGCCCGGCCCACGCCGAGGATCACGCCCGCCAGGATGCCGGATTTGGCGGCGGGGATCTGCACCTTGAAGATCGTGCCGATCTGTGTGTTGCCCAACGCGAGGGACGCCTCTTTGTATGAGGGAGGGACTGCCTCCAATGCATTCTGCGCCACGTTGATGATTGTGGGCAAAATCATCATGGCAAGAATCAGGATAACGGCCAGCAGGCTATCCCCATTGGTCCGACCGGGAAACAGCGCCCGCAGGCCGGGCACGATCACCCGCATGCCGAAAAAACCGAAGATGACGGAGGGAATGCCTGCGAGCAGTTCTACCGCTGGGCGGACAATACCACGCAGCCAGCGGGGTGCAAGCTCCGCGAGGAATACTGCGGTTAGCAGGCCGACCGGAACCCCAAGCAGGACGGCTCCCACTGTGCCGAAAACGGAGGTGAGCACCATATAGGCAATCCCATAGGAAGGCTGCTCTGCCGTGGGGCTCCAATCGGTAGAGAAAAGAAAATCCTTTAAGCCGATTTGGTAAATGGCCGGGGCGCCCTGTAGCACCATATAGATGCAGATGAAAGCAACCGCGCCGATCGAGACGCAGGCCGCCGCCAAAAAAACAGATTTTGCAAAGCTCTGCACACCGGCGGAGAGCAGGCTCAGCCGCCGGACAGGCAAAGCAGGGGAAGGGCCAAACGCCCAAAAAAAGCCCGATTGCATGGATAAATGAATATTATCCACACCCACAGCTGCTACGCGCTCCTGTAAGGAGGCGCTGCCGGAGAGCAGCATGACGGCGCAGAGCGCCCCCGCCGCATAGGCGCCGCCTGCTGCCGAGGCTTTTTTTCAGCACGAGCAACACCCCGCCACCGATGCAGCCGGCAAGCACGCCCGCGAGGGCTAGCCGCAGCGAAAGGGGCAGGGGGATAACGGAATCGTTAACACGCAGCGAGGCGGTCAGCAGCTGATAGCCATTGAGTGAGTAGGATAAATTATTAAAAACACCATGAAAAACGGGAAGAAATAGCACGCCTGTAGCAGCGCTGCCAAGGCAGAGCGCCGCTATACGCAGAAAAAGGGCTTGCCTGCGCCTTGTCTCGCTGTGGCGCAGGCTATTCAAATTCTGGCAATCCATTCGTTCACCTCAATTGTAATGCCGGGAGAAACGAATGGAATCAGAGACTAATCCGTCTTTTTCTGCGAAAACATCCATTCCACCCATGGCTCATGTAAATAAAAAGGGCAAAACATTGCATGCCCAAAACGCTTCCATCGGGTATAGCGCAACATTTGCCCGCCGGCATTGCGCACGCTCTCCACCATGCCGTCGGTGGAGGAGACGGGAACGATGTGGTCGTTTGTGCTGTGTCCCGTCCAAATAGGCGTTTTAGTAATTCGTGCAAAGGCTTCGTCATCCGGGTAAAAATCACCCGCCATCAGCGGAATGGCAGCCGCATAACGATCCGGGTGTAGATACAGCTGATTCCAGCAGCCCTGCCCACCCGCTGAAATGCCAGTGAGATAGACCTGTTTCTGCTCGATTGGATATCGTTCAAGCAGAAGCGCCCACAGCCTGTCCCAGATGCCGGGAAAGCCGTGAACACCGTTATCGTCATAATTTTTCGTATGCCACTGATAAGGCGTCGGCAGCGATGGGATCAGGAGAATGCACTCCCCCCGCTTCCCCGCGCGGGCAAGCGCCCACTGCATGGAAAAAGAAGCGGTCACCGGTTTCACACAGCTTCGGCCGCCGCCACCTGCTCCATGTAGGAAAATAAGCAATGGAAGCGATTGACCATCGCTGTTGCGGGGAACGCGAATGACGAAGGGGAGACTGAACCGCATATCAACATCATAATAAATCCAACGCTCGAATTCACGCGGCAGAAAGTGGGAATCCTCCCGTATCAGGCCGCGCGGCTTTTGCTCCTTCTGACAGCATCGATCGGTTTCCGTCCGCAATTTCGTCAGCAGGAGCGCTTCCTCCTTTGCCCACTGATACTGCTGCGGAGAGGCGCATTGATAAAATGGGAGTAATTCCGGAACAAGCCCTTCTTTGGTCAGGCAGTAGAGCCTGCCGTCGTGATCGGCCGGAAAGACGCTTCCGGTGGCCAAGCGTGCTAACTCCCCGAGTTGATCCTGTTGCAGCGTCAGCAGGGCGACATATTGCGATGGATTCCAAAGCGCGCATTGAAATTGCTCCTGAACGGTAAAATGATGAAGCGACTCATACGGCAAGCACTTTTCGTTGACATAGACAGAATATGCCCCTTTTCTAGGCAGCATGGCACGTTTGATACGCGGTTTCATAGGAATTCCCCCTTTTTCATAAACACCCGCTTTTTAAATACTCTAGCATATTTGGGTGGAAAAAGCGAGTTCTGCCCGCACATCCCGAAACGCCCCGCAGAAATGTGGCAGCGGCTTTGTGCCGGCGTTTCGGTTTGTGCTGGCATGACTTGGTTATCAAGGGGATTTTATAAAAAGGGCGGGCAAATAAAATACCGAGGCGCGTTTAGCTGTTGTTTGGCACAGCGCCGTTCTCCTCAATGATCTTCTGGCCTTCCTGGCTGTTGGCAAATTCGAGGAAAGCTTTCGCAAGTGCATTGGTGGTGCCTTTCTTCGTAATCATGAGGAAGGGGCGTTGAACCTTGTAGGTGCCGTCCTTAACGGTAGATTCACTGGGGCTGACGCCTTCCACCTGAAGTGCTTTGACCGTATCGTCCACTGCGCTCAGGCTAATGTATGCAATGGCGTTTTCATTGCCTGCGACAGCCTGCTTGGCAGCTCCGGTAGAGTTATAAACATTGGCATATTGGCATTTGCCTTCCACTGCTTCACCTTTTACTTGAATGATTTCCTCAAACGCGCCACGGGTGCCGGAGCCCTCTTCGCGGCCAACGACTACAATTTTGGCATCCGCCCCGCCAACATCCTTCCAGTTGGTGATCTTACCGGTATAGATTTTGCCGATTTGCTCCTGTGTCAGCCCAGTTACTGTGTTTTTGGGGTTGACAGCCATAGCGATACCATCGAAGGCGATAGTGTAGATATCAAAATCATCCGGGTTTTCACTGCTTTTTACGTCACGGGAAAGAAGGCCTATCTGCGCCGTGCCGGCAGAGACAGAGGTAGGTCCCTCGCCGGATCCGTTGCCGCCCACTGTGACGGTCACGCCTTGGTTTTTCTCCATGAACCTTTCGCCAAGCGCGTTGGAAATCTCTGCCATGGAGGTGGAGCCGTTGAGGTTCAGCGTCCCGCTGAGCACAGCGGCATTTGATTGCCCGGAAACGCCTTGCCCTTCCACCGGATCATTCGAGCAGCCTGCGGCAAGCGCCATAGTGCCCACGAGGGCGGCGCATGCGACGAACGCAATCCATTTTCTTTTCATCTTTCGTTGCTCCTTTGTTGGATACTTTTTTGGTGCATCTGTATCATAAGGCATGTATGTTAAAATGGCGTTAAAACGAGCTTATACTCTGTTTAAACCTAAAAAAGCCCGCTGCGGGCTATCGCAGCGAGCTTTTTTGTGTGAAGTGGGGCGCGGTTTACACCGCTTGTGGATACGTAAATTCCTTTATCCGAGCGGCATAAAGGAAAGCTCAAACTCCAAGCTTTCTTTTGCGGAGATGATGAAGTTTTTCCATGGCTCCGGACCGCAGCTGTTGCTGCCTGCGCCGCGCGTAAATCCGTCGATTGTAACGGCGGTCGTATGCTCGTCGTACAGATCCTCGCGGTGGGCGGCCTTTTGCAGGAGCTTTTGGGTATAATGGTGAATGTTGAAGGTGAAATCCTTCTCCTGTCGGAAAATCATCCATCCGGCGCCGTCGCAGTCGGTCAGTTTTAGCCATCGCGTGCCGGTATGGTTCCCGTTATCCTGCGGGCGGATATAATCTTCATGCATCGAAGCAACATCGGCTTCAAAAACGCCCATGATGGACTGAGCCTTGAAATCAGGCAGGTTCTCCTTTTCGCCCAGCCCGTAATAGGTGACGCTGCGAAAGGCCTCCGGCATTTCAAAAAACACGCCGAACCGCGCAAGCTCCCTCTTCAGCTTTTTATCAGAGGGGGCGCTAAGCCTTGCGCGCAGGGTAAACATACCGTTAGAGGCGAAGGTATATATTAGCTCCACGCGGAAGAGATTTCGGCCCTTTGCACGCAATTGGAGCGTTGTTTCGACCGTCACATGGTCGTTTGGTTGCTCCGCACCTTTGGGCACCAGCGTATCCGCCTTTGTGCGCAAGGAGAGTAATTCGGCTTCATAGCAGTCGTAGCCTGCTTTTTCCCAACTCTTGCGGATGTTCATATCATTGTCGATCGGCGCGCGGTAGATGTTTGGGAAGAAGCCCTTTTCGCCGGAGGCAGGATCGGGGTTCAGCAAATCCTTGCCTTTATAGGCAAAGCGCCTCATGCGGCCGGTTTGTTTATCAAACGACGCCTCGCCCCCATCAAAGTGGATGGTAAAGAAGCCGCCTTCTTCTTGCGCATGGAGCTCTCTGCCTGCGGGGAAGGCCAACGGTAGCTTGTTTGCCCGCAACAGGCAAAGCTGTTCGCGAGCAAGCATTTCGCCCAGTTCATTATAGTAGGCCAAATTCATAAACCAATCGTTGCCCGCCGAGGGGCTTGCGTGGCGAATTTGAACCGTTTCGTCGCTCTGCGGCGCGGCGGAGAGATGCAGCTCCCCGTTTTCTACTACGGTTCCGTTTTTCAGCAGCTCCCAGCGCACGGTCAGATAGTCTGCCGTGCGGAAATAATTCAGGTTGGTAAAGGTATATTTCCCTTCGCCGGATACGCGGGCGCGCACAGGGCGATAAATTGCCTGCATTTCATATGCGCCGGTGTGCGGCGTGCGGTCTGGATAGACCAATCCGTCCACACAGAAGTTGCTGTCATGAATAAATTCGCCGTGATCTCCGCCATAGGTATAGCGATATTTTGCCCCCTCCGGGTTCAAAACGGCATGATCCGCCCACTCCCAAATGCAGCCGCCCATCAGCCGGTCGCTGGAGAGCACGGCATCCCAATATTCCGCGAGGCCGCCAGGGCCAACCCCCATGGCGTGCGCATATTCACACATAAAGAAAGGCTTTTCGCCCAGCTTCTTTTTCTCACGGCGTTCGCCTACTTCACGCACATGGTCGATATGCGGATACATTTCGGAGATCACATCGTATGCAAGGCGTCTGGTGCGGATCACGCCTTCGTAATGCACCGGAATCTCCGGGCAGACGTGATGCAGGTATTCGCAGCAGGCATCCTGATTCTTCCAGCCTCCCGCCTCGTTGCCCAGTGACCAGAGCACGATACAGGGATGGTTGCGGTCGCGCAGATACATGCGCCGGACGCGGTCGAGGTAATGCTGGAGCCACTTTTTATGATTACTGATTCGGTTTGGCCAGTAGATCGGATCGCAGCAGGTGCCATGCGTTTCGATATCAGCCTCATCTACCACATAGAGCCCATAAAGATCACACAGGGTTAAAAACATGGGGTCCGGCGGATAGTGGGAGGTACGCACGGCGTTTACATTGAGGCTTTTCATCAGCGTTACGTCGCGTAAAAGATCCTCTGCATCCATCACATAGCCCTTCAGGGAAGTATCGTGGTGATTGACTCCCTTCAGCTTGATCGCCTTGCCGTTTAAGGTGAAAACGTCTTTTTTAATAGTAATGCTGCGGAAGCCTGTATAGTTGCGCAAGCTTTCCACTGGCTGGCCGTCTTTTTTTAATGTAATATAGGTTTCATATACCGTGGGGATTTCCGCGCTCCACTCCCGCACGGCAAGGTCCTGGAAGGAGAAGGCGGTAGATTGCTGTGCCGTTACCTCCTGTGTAGAAACCATGCTGTTGCCCGCCATGATCGTAATCTGAACAGTGTGCCCGGCAGGATTGCCGGCAAGCTCCACCTTTCCGGAAAGGGAATAGGTGTTCCCGGTTTTCTTCGTTTTGATCTGATAATCGTTGAGGCAGGTAGCCGCGCGGCGGGAAAGCAGCACATCGCGGAAAATGCCGTTTTCACGGAACATATCCTGGCATTCCAGATAGGTCCCGTTGGAATATTTAAAGACGACGGCGACCAGCTCGTTTTCCCCTTCCCGCAGGAAAGGCTGCACATCAAATTCAGCAGAGTTATGCGCGCCCTCGCTGTAGCCCACATATTGGCCGTTTATGTAAACGTCGAGGGAAGAGATGACGCCGAGGAAGGTCAGAATAAATTGATCGCTCAGCGTTTCGAGCGAGAAGATTTTGCGATAAACGCCCACGGGGATATCCGTCGGGATTTTCGGTGGCTTGCAGGGGAATTGATAACGCTGATTAACATAGAATGGCGGCTCATAGCCTGTGCGTTGCCAATCGGATGGCACTTGAATACGGTCGAAGGCTTCTACGTCGGTGTCGAGCGGCTGTGGCAATTTCGATACCTTGTCGTAATAGTGAAAATCCCACTCTCCGGATAGGACAGTCACCAGGTCACTTTTGTAGCGCTCCTCTAAACAAGAGGTGGCGGCGAGCGTCTCACGGTTGGAATAGGGAATGAAATAGGCGCGCCCTTCGCATTTGTTCACCTCAAAGAGGGGAAATTTTTTATAATTTTCCCGATTGATGACGTATTTCATATGGCCTCCTGATTTTTCAATAAGATTAAAATCATACTAGCATATCTGGCAGGGCTTTTCAATCTAAACTTCTGGTCGGATTCAAAATTTACAGAATGAACTGTCAATCTTTGCGATGTTTTGACATTTATTTTGTATAAATTTAATAAAAAACACAAACGTATTTTGCTTAAAGAACTATAACAACGAAACGTTTATGGTATACTATACCCCGTATGAAAATGCTGCCTGTCGGATGGAGAATGCAGGCAGCGGTCGGAAAACGGAAGCGCCGCTTTCACAAGGGGGAAAGGCCCTTCCAACGGAAGCTGGGGCTCCGTGCAAAAAGGAGGAGAATCATGAAGAAACATCTGAAAAGTACGCTGGCCATTCTTTTGGCGGTTGTGCTCATTGCGGTGGCTGTGCCGTTCGGCGCGTTCGCGCGCACGGTGGAAACAGCGCCGGTCACGTTTGGCGTGATGTCGGATACGCACTATTATCCGCGCTCACTCATGCCAGCGGACGGCGATGAGCAGGGTTGGGAGACGTTCAACGAGTTTTGCCGGGTCAAGGGCAAACAGTTCCCGCAGACCGGCGGGCTCATAGACGCAGCCCTTGCCGCGATGGCACAGGACGTGAAGGATAAAGGGCTGAAATATGTCCTCATTCCGGGCGACCTGACGAAAGATAGCGAGACAGAAGCGCACAAGGGCATTGCGGCAAAGCTTGAGCAGTTTGAAAAGGATACGGGCGCACAGGTGCTCGTCATCAACGGCAACCATGATATTAATAACTATGACGCCGCCTCTTTCACTTCCGGCAAAGAGGTGAAGGATCAGAGCCTTGTCACCTCGCCGAAGCAGTTTAAGGAGATTTATCAAAATCTTGGCTATGACCTGGCGGAAAAAGATGGCTCTCTCTATACACCGCCCAAGGGGAAAGAGGCCAACGGGCTTTCTTACGCGGTCAGCCTGGAGGGCGGCTATCGCCTGATTGCGATGGACGGCGGCAAATACAGCCCGGATAATATGGATCCCGACCACTCCGGAGGGCATGAAACGGGCGGCAATTACTCCGACGATTTTCTTGAGTGGGTGCTCGACCAGTGCGCTCAGGCCCGGGCAAAGGGCGAGACGATCATCGGCTTAACGCATTTCAGCCTGGTGCCCCACATGTGGCTGGAGGCGACGATTGCGCAGGATTTCTGCCTGGATAACTATCAGAACGTGGCAGAAGCGCTGGCGGACGCGGGCATGCACTATGTATTTACCGGCCACATGCACCAAAACGATATTGCTAAGGCGGTGTCCGACAACGGCGAAACGATCTATGATATCCAAACAAATTCCCTCTCGGGCTACCCGAATTTTTTCCGTGAGGCGCGGTTTGACAATACAAAGGGAGAAAATCAGCTTTCCCTTGAGGTTAACACCTATCCAGTAGATAGGGTGCAGAAGGTGGATACGGATCCGCACAATGCAAATCAGACGGTTGTTCTTCGCCCGGCGGATGGGAACTACCGCTATGAGCTGGATGGGGAGACCTATCCAAATTATCAGGAGTATTCCTACGCATTTTCCAACTGCAAGGGCAATTCGATCGATTTTATCACCACCATGGCGAGCGGTTTCCTTGCGAGCGGGTTGGATACAATATCGGCCGCAGGCGGGCTGATGAACCTGCTGAAAAACAACGGCATTGATCTTGAGGGAATTCTCAAGGGCTTCCTGGGCGACGGCGTGAGCATTCTCGGCTACGATATTTTCACAGTAAAAAATGTGATGGCGTTTCTGGAAGATCTCTTTGGCCAGATCGAGAACAAATACCTGAAGGATCCGCAGCAGACGATGGAGATTCTGAAAGGCTCCATTGAGAAGCTGGTCAACTTCAAGGTGGCGGATACGCCGCCGAGCGCAGATTATGCCAAACGGTATCATATCGGTGAAGGCAAAACCTATGGAACCCTGGGCGACCTTGTGCTCTGCGTAATGCACTCCTATACGGCTGGCGACGAAACTGGCGTAGCCTTCCGAAATGGCCACTATGTGGCGGCTGGCGATCAGCCGGATCAATTCGTCGCGCAGGCGTTGGAAGGCTTTGAAAACGGTGATACGGCGCAGCGGCTCATCGATGAGCTGATCGATATTTTGCTCAACGATCTAGTGCAGGGCGAGATTTTGCCGAGCTTGGAGTTCCGTATCAATGCCTTATTCCCGGATGGTTCCTTCGGCTCCCACACGGCGGACGCGCTCCAGATGTTGCTCAAGCTCGTCACGCAGGGCGACCCGAGCTACAAAAAGATCGTCGATTTCGCGTTCAAGCTTCTATCCGGGCTGAACATCATCCCCTATAATAGCATCAACGCAATTCTCGACCATTATATTGAAGAATACCTGACAGACAGCCAGATTGAATCCGTGGGCCACGAGGTTGCCTATATTGTGGATGATTTCTTTATCGACGATAACCCGGCAGAGCGGATGGACAGCACGGCGACGCTCCTTTATACTGGAAAAGTGCCGGTCGAGGCCACGGCGGAAAATTACCGCAGGCCGTCAAATATCGGCATGACCTTCGGCACGGATGCCGCGACAACGCGCAACATCAACTGGTATACCAAATGCACGGTGGACGGCGCGAAGGTGAAGCCTTACAACACGGATATCCAGATTGTTCCCTACAGTGAAAACCCGCAGTTTAGCAATCAGCTGCCCGCGGGCGTGAAGGTAAAGGCGAGCGAAGAGACCGCGAAGCTCCAGTTCCCTGGCATCGATATCGGCGTGTTTGGCCTGTTCCCGTATTATTTTGACGTAACGCGCCATATGGTAGAGATCACGGGCCTGAAGGCTGGGGAAAAATACTGCTTCCGCGTGGGCGACGCGGAGAAGGGCTGGTGGAGCGATGCAGGCGTGATTGAAACGGCTGACCGTTCCAACCAACTGACCTTCTTCCATATGAGCGACAGCCAATCCCAGAGCGAGCGTCAGTATAGCCGCTCTTGGGCGAAGGTGCTCGACACGGCATATAAAATGTATCCGGATGCGGATTTCATCATGCACACGGGAGACCATGTGGATAAGGGCGACAACGCAAACCAATGGCAGTGGCTCTTCAACACGGGCGCTGACCGCCTGATGAAAACCGTGCTCATGCCTACGGCGGGCAACCATGAGGCAAAGAGCGAATTTGCGATCGATCAGAATTTTATTCTGTCCAATGTGCCGAAGCAGGATACGTCGAGCGGCGTTTATTATTCTTTTGATTATAACAATGCGCACTTTATGGTGCTTAACACCAATAACCTCTCCGAAGAGCAGGGCCTGAGCAAGGATCAGATGGAATGGCTGAAACAGGATGCGGCGCAGAGCGACGCACAGTGGAAGATCGTGGCGCTGCACAAGGCTCCGTATTCCAACGGCTCGCACTTTGACGACGACGATGTGATCCAACTGCGCAAGGAGCTGAGCACCCTTATGCCGGAGCTTGGCATTGATGTGGTTTTGCAGGGGCATGACCATGTGTATCTGCGCACCGGCGTGATGAACAATAACGAGGTTGTCCAGACGAAAACCAAGACCGTTACCTACGGCGGGAGAAACTACACGGCGAAGCTTGACCCGACGGGCAGCATCTATGTCATCAGCGGCTGCTCCGGCGTAAAGACTTATGTGACGAAGGATCCGGCTGAGACCGACAAGCTCTTCCCGCGCGCCGAAAAGCTGGCGGATGCGAACGACCCGATCTTCTCCGCCTTCCAAATTGTTGGCGATACGCTCTATTTTGACGCATACACCGTAGGCGCGGACGGAACGAGCCGCATCGATTCCTTTGCAATCGAGAAGAAAACAGCGGATGTGCCGGATTCCAGCACGGATGTTTCAAAGCCTGATGAATCAACTACCGCGCCAGTCACAACCGATACCACCAAACCGGAGGATACGAAACAGCCGGATCAAACGCAAACGCCGGACACGGATCCGGCGGGTGATGTGACAGCGCCGACAACCACTGCGCCGGAGCATACACAGACAACGGCGCCGACCACCGCTGAGAACGCGGAGAACCCGCTGACGGGGGATGATACTTCCGCATTGCTCATTGCCGTTCCGGTAACTGCGCTCGCGGCGCTGGTGCTGGCGGAAACAATGCGGCGCAAAAAGACACGCGGCGAACAGTGAGCCTGATTTGAAGCATGGATAAAAATGGCCCGGCTTCCTGCTGAAGGGAGCCGGGCTAAATGTTTGATAACAGGGCGATCCAATAGAACTCGCTTGTTGCCGGGCAATGGCGGAAGCTGTTATTCCCCGTCGCCAAACGAAACGTCCATATCACGCGCCGTCTGAATCAGGCCGCAGGAGTCTGGCACGAATTTCAGCTTGCCCGCCACCTCCCCAAGCGGGACGGGCTTGATTTCTGCTCCCTTGACGGCGACCATAAAGCCGAATTTTTCTTCTTTCACAAGCCGCGCCGCCGCTGCGCCCAGGCGAGTGGAGAGCACGCGGTCGTAAGGGCAGGGGCTGCCGCCGCGCTGGATGTGGCCTGGCACACAGATGCGAATTTCCTGCCCGGTTTCCTTGCCCAGCTCATCCGCAAGCTCATAGGCCTTGGAGGGATAGGGGCTCTGGGCTGCCTTTGCTTTGCGCTCTTTTTTGCTCAGGGCGGCGTCCGCCACTGAGATTGCGCCCTCCGCTACGGCGATGATCGAAAAATTTTTGCCTTGCCGCTCTCTTTTCAACAGTGCTGCGGCAATTTTGTCCACAGAGTAGGGGATTTCCGGCAGCAGGATGATATCCGCGCCGCCCGCGATCCCGGCGTGCAGGGTCAGCCAGCCGACCTTGTGCCCCATGATCTCCACGACGAAGATGCGCCCGTGCGAGGTGGCGGTGGTGTGGATGCAGTCGATCACGTTGGTCGCCACATCTACCGCGCTCTGGAAGCCGAAGGTCATATCGGTGCCCCAGATATCGTTATCAATGGTTTTTGGCATGGTAACAATATGGAGCCCTTCTTCATGGAGCAGGTTCGCCGTTTTGTGCGTGCCGTTGCCGCCGAGAATGACAAGGGCGTCGAGCCTGAGCTTTTTGTAGTTTTTCTTCATGGCCTCGATTTTGTCTACGCTGCTGTCATCCGCCTTTTTGCGCATCAATTTGAACGGCTGGCGGGAGGTGCCGAGGATGGTGCCGCCACGGGTAAGGATGCCGGAAAAATCCTCCGGCTCCATCACCTTGTGATCGTCTTCAATTAAGCCGCGGTAGCCGTCGGCGAAGCCGTAAATCTCCACGTCGCCGTCAAATTCATGGTAGAGTGCTTTTGCAAGGCCGCGCAGGGCAGGGTTGAGGCCCTGGCAGTCGCCGCCGCTCGTGAGCATGCCAATTCGTTTCATCAGTTCCGCTTCCTTTCTACTGCTTTGATGGGGCGCTTTCCCCGTCCGCCTTCAAGCAAGGGAGAAAGCGCGTGTTTTCCGATTGTTCCGCCAGATAGGCTTGTTCCCGCTCCTGGGAAAGCTTTAAAAAAGCTGACTGAGAGTCCATCGGATGCTTCCCACGGCGTGGCGCCATCCGGTAGAGTGCATCCGGCCCTTGGATGCGGGAATTGACAGTATCCTCCAGCTGCATCGCAAGCACTGCTTCGAGGCGCATCCGGATTTTTGCCTCCTCCACGGGAAACAGAAGCTCCACGCGGCGGTCAAGGTTGCGGGGCATCAGATCCGCGCTGCCGAGATAGAGCAGCGGATCGCCGCCGTTTTCAAAGCGGAAGATGCGGCTATGCTCGAGAAACCGGCCGACAATGGAGCGCACGGATATATGCTCGCTGACGCCTTCCACACCTGGCACCAAGGAGCAGATGCCACGCACAATCAGGTGGATTTCCACGCCTGCCTGGGATGCTTTGTACAGCCTCTCAATGATCTCATAATCGAGCAAGGAATTCACCTTGATTAGGATGCCGGAGGGCTTGCCATCAAGTGCATTCTGCGTTTCTTTTTCGATACGTTCATAGAAAAAGGGGCGCAGGTCGTCCGGCGCGGTGATGAATTTTTGGTATTGCGGCGGACGGGAGTAACCGGTCAGCAGGTTAAAGAGCAGGGAGGCATCAGCTCCATATTCCTCACGGCAGGTAAATAGCCCCATATCCGTATAGAGCTTTGCGGTGCTGTCATTATAGTTACCAGTGCCTAGGTGGAGGTATCGGCGGATCCCGTCTTTATCTTGGCGGACAATGAGCAGGATTTTGCAGTGCGTTTTAAGGCCTGCAAGGCCGTAGATGACGTGGCAGCCCGCCTGCTCCAGCTTTTTGGCCCAGTTGATATTGTTCTCTTCGTCAAAGCGAGCCTTAAGCTCGACCAAAACGGTAACTTGCTTGCCGTTTTCCGCCGCGCGCATCAATGCCCGCACAATGGGTGAGTTGCCGCTCACGCGGTAAAGCGTTTGCTTGATCGCCAACACGTTAGGGTCCTCGGCAGCATCGGCCAAAATTTGATCACACAGCCGAAGCTTTCATAGGGATGGTGAACGAATCGATCGCGCGCACGGATCGCGGCAAAGAGATCCTCTTCACAGCCGAAGAAATCAGCGGGAAAAGCGGGCATAACCGGCGCAAGGCGCAAGGCGGCATGGCCTTTGACCATGGATGCAAGCTTTGACCATGCCGTTAGATCGAGCGGCCCCGCGCAGGGGTAGACGTCCGCCTCCCGCACATCGAGCGCACCAATTAAAAAGCGGCGCGTTTCTTCATCGCATTTGGTATGGATTTCCAGCCGCACCGGGCGGCCGCGTTTGCGCTTTTTGATGGATTTCTGAATTTCTTGCAGCAGGTCCTCTGCCTCCTCATTGATGCTCAGATCGGCATTGCGCGTAATGCGGAACAAGGATACGGCCTTGACCTCATGCGTTTCGAGGAGTTTCGGAAGGTAGGCGATGATAACCTCCTCCAGAAGGATGAAAGATTGCTTTTTTTCGTTTGGAACCGCAATGAATCGAGGAAGGATCGATGGAACCTGGACGACGGCAAAATGCGTTTCTTTCCCCTTTTTTAGCCGCACCGCCAGATTCAACGAGCGGTTTGCAAGCAGAGGAAAAGGGCGACTCTGATCGACGGCAAGCGGAGTGAGAACCGGGAAAATCGTGTGTTCGAAATACCGCGCGATCTGTTTTTTTTGTTTTGCATCCAGCTCGTTGAAATGCACGAGCAGGATATCCTGCTTGCGTAGCATGGGGAGCAGCGAATGGCGTAGGCAATTATATTGCTTTTGGCAAAGGAAGTGCGCCTGCTCGCTGATTTGACGCAGTTGCGCGGCCGGGGATTGACCAATGGGATACGGCTTTTTCACGCCCATGCGCGCCTGCTCGCGCAGGCCTGCAACACGCACCATGAAAAATTCGTCGAGGTTAGAAGCGGTAATGGAAAGGAATTTCAGGCGTTCAAGCAGCGGATTCTCCTTTTCATACGCTTCCTCCAGCACACGCTCATTAAAGGCGAGCCAGCTCAGCTCCCGGTTGGTGTAGGGGATGTGCGCGCGTTTTACCTTTTTTGTTGATTTTTTTCACCCATGGAGCCACCTCTTTCTGAAGCTTAAGAATAGTATATACCATCTTGCGGTAAAATAAAAACCTTATTTATTGTTATCCCTTCTTTCCGGCCGGCCATGCTTGCTCATCTGGGAAATTTCATTTATAATGAAACGAGACTGTCGAAAGGATGTGCCGCTATGAATCCGATTATCCACCAAAGGCCAGAGCCGATCTGCGAAACGCTTGCTCTGCTCTATCTTTCAGAAAACCTGGAGATCATGATTCGCCTGCTGGGGGCAATTGATAGCGAGGCTGGGGATGAGCTCGCCTTCTATCGGGAGCATGAGGGCCTGCATCGGAAATATGTGGCGGCATTCCGGGAGAAGGCCGTGCATGATGAATATTTTAACTTCTTTTTCCGTGATATGTGTGTAAACGATTATCTGATTATGATACTGCCGTTTTTAATGGATAAAAACCTGCCGTTTGATGCGGAGGAACGCTCAGAGGAGGCGTTGAGAAGGCTGCTTGAGGAAAGCTATCTTTTTATTTACAACAGCGGAGGCTACTTGGAGCGCATCAGCCAATGCGAGAGTAGCGATTTCAACGCTTATATAGAGGCGGGGATGAGTGGGGACGAGCTGCGCGCTGTGGCGGAGCGGCCGTCGCTGTATCTGACCGCGCTCGCCCGCCTGATCCGGGAAAACGTGCCTGTCATGGAGGATGCGTGGTCGCTGGTGCGGGAAGAGGCGCAAGCCTTTATCGCCTCGAGCTGGAGCTCAGCAGAGGAGTTTTTTTCAAAGGGCATTGTAGAGCGTGGGGCGAAGATTCGGCACATCTATCCACAGCTGAGCCTTTACACAACCTCCTTTTTCATTGACGACGCATATTATTATGGCATGTTTAACGTTGATGAGCGTCCAGAGGAAATAAGGAATGATGAAAAGCTATTTTTAACGGGCGCATGCAAGGCGATGAGCGACCCTACCCGCATGGAAATTCTGCTGCTGCTCAAACAACGCCCTTGTTATAATCGGGAGCTGGCGCAGGCGCTTGGGCTGACCCCCGCGACGATCATGCACCACACGGATATCCTTCTGCAAAATGGCCTGGCCGCCATGACAACGGATCGGGAGAATCAAAAACGTATCTACTTCAGCCTCGTTCCGGAAAAGCTCGAAAAAATGCGGGCAGTGTTTGTCAAGCTGTTTGATTTAAAATAATATTAGTTAATCATTAAATTATATTTGACATACGTCTTTCTATCTGCTATGATAAATGCAAAAGCAGGGAGGGAGATGCATTTTTTATGAAGCAGGAACTGCATGAGGAGAAGCGGCTTGTGGGCAAAGGGGAGATTGCCGCCTATAGCCTCGCGGGTGGTGGGCAGAACTTTTGCTATGCGCTGGTGACCGGGTATCTGATGTATTACTACATCAACGTTTTTGGCATCCATCCCCAAATCGTGAGCATCATGCTGCTTTTAGAGGGGATTTGGGATATTGTCAACAATCCGCTGGCGGGCTTTCTAATCGACCGTACGCGGACAAAATGGGGGAAGATGGTGCCCTATCTCCGCACGCTTTCTCTGCCTCTGGCAGCATGTACGGTGCTGCTGTTTTCCGGGCCGCTATTGCTCCGCGAGGCCTCTCCGACGGCGCCGTTAAAAGTGATTTTTATGTTTGTATCCTATTTCTTATGGGAACTGTGCTACACGATTACGGATGTATCCTATTGGGGGCTGTCTGCGGCGATCTCGCCGCATCCGGGGGACAGGCGGCGCGTGATGACCTCCATGAACGTAGCGATCAACGTCTGCTCCGCATTTCCCTATCTCCTGGTTCCGTTTCTGATGGATTATGCGGCGTCGCCTGGCTCCAGGCTCAGCATGTCGAATGTATTTTTTCTGTTTGGGATGATCGGCGGCGTTGTGGGAATCGGCCTGTTTTCCTTGGCAGGATTCTTTGTGAAGGAACGTGTCGAGCAATCCTCAAACCGCCCTGGCCTCCGCGAAAGTGCGGCGGAGTTGCTCCATAACTCTGCTCTGCGGTCAATTGTGCTATCCGGCTTGATCCTTTCGCTGAGCGGGATTGGATATGCCTTCATGAATTATTATTTCATCGATGTGCTGGGGTCTGCGAGCCTATCCGTTCTCTCGCAGATTCCTGCTGCGATTACGTGGCTGTTTTCCTATGCGCTCCTGCCGGTTATCAAAAAAAGGTTCAACAACCGGCAGTTCATGCTCTTGTGCCAGTGCGGCTTCGGGGCGATTTGGTTGTTTATTTATTTGATTGGCATCAAATATTATACTCGCCCGATTGTGGTTGTGCCCGCGATCATGGTTGGCCAATTCCTCTTTGGCCTGATTAGTTCGCCTTGTAATATTATCCTCAACGAGATGATGGCCGAGGCGACGGATTACTCGGAATGGCGCACGGGAAAGCGCAACGAGGGAGTTGGCTTTTCGATGAAAATTACAACGCAAAAAATTGGTAACACCGTCATCCAATCCATCAGCGCATGTTTGCTTTCAGCCATCGGCTATGTAACGCAGGAGGGCAATGCTCGTGTGCAGCAGACAGAGGTGGTGCAGAGACGGATTTTTACGATCTATACGCTGATTCCTGCGGTTGTTTACCTTTTAAGTGCGATTCCGTTTTTTACCTATGATTTGGTAGGTGAAAAAAGGGAGACGATGCTGCGGGAGCTGAAGCAGCGCCGTGCAGGCCGGATAGAACAGCCGGAAGAAGAGGATCAGGGCTGTTTTAGGGATGGGGAATATGAAAAATAATCCGTTTTGCATCACGGATGGACGTAAAACAAACTCGAGCCATCGCCTTTTTTATCAGGCGATGGCTCGAGTTTTAAAATTTGATTAATTTAATAAATATGATTTGTTTTTCATAAAATTTATGGTATTATAGAACAAACTCACCGTCGGCGCCAGGGGGTGATGCCCTCCATTCACGGTTCGTCTGGCGGATATGACATGGAAAGGGTGTGAAAAGGATTCTAACGTTTTATCAAATTACGGATTTGCATTTCTACGCCGCACAATCGCTCGGCGCATGCGGCCCGGAGTGGGAGCGCAGAGCAAAATACGATCAGAAATGCGTGGCGGAGAGCGAGGCGATCATCGACTGCGCATTTGAAAAGCTGATCGCAGACCGGGAGACGGAAATCGTCCTGATTAGCGGAGATCTTGTTTGTGATGGGGAAAAGGCAGGGCATCTGGAGCTGAAAAAGAAGCTCGACCGCTTAGCGGCAGGCGGAAAACGGGTTTTTGTGCTCACCGCAACACACGATATCCACCCGGAGCCAAAGGGCTATTCCGCAGAAAGAGGCGAATATATCACCGACGGCCTGTCAAAGCCTGAGCTGCTGGAGCTTTACTGGGATTTTGGGCCGAGGGATGCGCTATCCGTCCATGAGGCGAGCTTTTCCTATGTATCGCGCATTGCAGAGGGCTATCGGCTCTTTGTGCTCAACGATGATGGAAACGGCTTTGAAAACAACTTTTATGGCTATAGCAACGCGCAGATGATATGGCTGCAAGAGCAGCTGCGCCTCGGCCGAGAGAGCGGAGACGTGCTGCTCGCAATGGGGCATCATCCCTTGCTGCCGCCAAGCCCGATCTATCCGGTCTTTTCCCCCGGAGAAATGCTCGCAAATGGGGAAACCGTTGCGCAGCTGCTTGCGGATTTCGGCGTGCGTTTCCTGTTCACGGGGCATACGCATATGCAGAATATCAGCTTCTATGAAAGCCCGCGGGGGAACCTCCTATTTGAAATCAACACGGCGAGCCTGATCGGTTACCCGAGCCCCATCCGCAAAATGACGCTGGACGGGCAATTGATGAAAATCGAGACGCAGCACATCGAGAATCCGGCCTTCGATATGGGTGGAAAGGCCTATCTCACATATAGCCGCGACCATTTTGAATTTATGCTGCGCGATATTTTTGATTCGCTCGCAAACGATTACGATCGGTTCTGTGAAATCTCTCCAAGCTTCAGTCTACCGCGAGAAACAGCCGAAAAACTGCGCGTACCGCTCCATGCATTGGGGAAGTTTCTCAGCCGGCTGACCTTTGAGAAGGCGGGCCGGATGCTGGGCTGTAAATCCAAAATTGCAAAAGAAATGGATTCTGTAAGGCTGTGCGATTTCCTCATCGCGGTGATCCGAAACCTCTATGGCGGTGATGAACCTTATGCGCCCGGCACGCCGGAGCATGATTCCTTTATGGCGCTTTATGGCAGGATTTCCCCGTTGCTGCACAGGCTGAAACCGGATGTGGATTTTAACTATGTGCTGGAAGGGGTTTTACACGATGCAGGTTTCCCTGACAATGATGCAGTGCTCGAAGTCCCCCGTTATATTCCGGAATAAGAGAGGAGAAGCGACCTGATGGAACGATATGTACCCAAAAAAGAATGGATGGCTTATGCGGTGGGCGCGCTCGGCCAGGGCATGGTTTATGCGATTATGAGCTCCTATATATCCGATTTTTATATGAATGTGCTCAAGCTCGCGCCGGTTTTTGTGCTCCTGCTGATGCTGCTTGCACGCGTTTGGGATGCGGTCAACGACCCGATCATGGGCTATATTGCCGACCGCGCGAACCCAAAGCGTGGAAAAATGCGCCCCTATCTACTGTATACTCCAATCCCGATAGCCATTCTGACGATCCTTCTGTTTTATGCGCCCAAGCTGTCTGGAACACAGTTGATGGTATATGCGGCGGTCACCTATGTTGCCTGGGGCATGATCTACACCGCATCCGACGTGCCGTTTTGGAGTCTGCCGAATGTGATGACGCCGGATCCTGCGGAGCGCGGCGAGATCATCAGCAAGGGCAAAACGGCGAATGGCGTAGGCTCGGCTGTGCCAATCGTATTTTTTATGGCCCTCGGGTTTATCTTGCCAAAATTCAACCTCAGCGGCACGGAGCTTGAAAAGACGAAATATATGACGATTGCGCTCATTTGCGCCATCCTCGGCAACATTTTGTTTGCGCGCGTTTATTTTAAAGCTAAGGAGCATATTGTGCTCCCCAACCCGCCAAAGCGGAAGAAAGGGGAGAAAACTGCCCTCCAGCTTATCCTCGGCTGTAAACCGTTGATGCTGACCGCGATCATGGGCATTTTATCCTCGGCCCGGTATATGTATCAGGCAGGCGCGGTTCATGTGGCGCGCTACAGCTTCTATATCGGCAAGGATTTAACCGGCTTGGTTGGCGCGGAGAAGGAAGCTGCCCTTCAGGGCAACATCAGCCTGGGTTTCCACCGTTTTCCAGGTGGCAAGCGCGGTGGGCATGTTTGGGGCGATGCTGCTGATGCCGGCGTTGTTTAAAAAATTCAACTATAAGCAGCTGATTATTTCTACCTCTCTTGTGGGAGCGGCCTCCAGCATGGTAATCTGGTTTTTGGGATATGAGCGCTTCTGGCTGTGCATTCCGTTTTTTGTCATCTCTTGCATCCCGTTGGGCGCGATTAATGTTTGCCTCGGCGCAATGATCGGGGACTGCCTGGATTATATGGAATGGCAAACCGGCACGCGGCTTACAGGGATGGGCTCAGCGGTGCAGAGTTTTGTGAATAAGCTCGGAAACGCTCTCAGTACAAGCTTTATTATTGTGATGTATATGATTGTTAATCTGAATGTGGCGGATATCAGCGCCAATGTAACGGCAAATCCGCTTGCCATGAGCGCCACGGTTCGGTCAGGCATGTTCAGCCTGATTTCAATTATTCCGGCGGTTTCCCTTCTGCTGTGCACGATCCCGCTGTTTTTCTATGACCTGGTCGGCGAAAAGAAGGCGCGCGTCACCAGAGAGCTTGCTGAGCAGAGAAAAGAGAAGGGCGTCGTAATCCACTAACCATTTGCATTTAAAACGAGGAACAACTTAGAAAAGGGCTGTTGCAAAATGCTTTGCATTTTGCAACAGCCCTTTTAATTCTTCTATTAGCCAAATACTTTCACCGCAATCATCGCAGCACCCAGCACCACCAGCACGATGCCCGTAATCCGGTTGAGCATTTTGGGGCTCGCCTTGTTGGCAAACAGGGCGGCCACACGCGCACCAGCTAGGGTGGCCGCAATGCAAACGCTCAATGCGAGCGGGTCGGGCATGCCGCCGATCGCCACATGGGAAAGCGCTCCGGTGAGCGCGGTAAACGTCATGATAAACACGCTGGTGCCGACCGCTGTTTTTAATTCGTACCCCAGCACACTTGTGAGAATTAACAGCAACATCATGCCGCCGCCAGCGCCGATAAACCCACAGATAAAGCCGATCAACACGCCGCAAAAAATGGATTCGACCGCCTTACGGCCGGTGCTTTTGGCGGAAAGCGCCGCCTTTGTGGTCATAACGGGCCTCACAATAAACTTAACGCCGAGCAATGTCGTCATAAAAACGGAAAAGCCGCCCATTGTGCTGTTTGGCACGAGGGAGGCGATATAGCTGCCTACCAATGTGAATATTAACACGGAGCAGAGCATAATAAGGCCGTTTTTAATATCTAAATTTTTATGTTTCCCATAAGTATAGGCGGAGATCGCCGAGGCGAGCACATCGGAGGCGAGCGCGATGGCAACCGCTTCATAAGCAGGCACGTTTAAAAACGTAATCAGCATCGGCGAAATGACCGCAGCGGCAGAAAGCCCTGCCAAACCGGTGCCAACGCCGGCTCCGAGCCCGGCAATGAGATAGATAAGCAATTTAACCGCCATTTTGATAATCCTCTCTGATGTTGCGGGCCATTTTGCGGAAAGCGGCCTTTACGGTTTCCAGCTCATCTACTGGAATGCCGCGATAGATCGTGTTGAAAAAGTCCTGCTGCATCTGTTGAGCCTCTCGGACGGCCGGCATGGCCTCGGATTGCAGCTTCAAGTGGATTAAGCGGCGGTCGCGTTGATCTTGCTCACCCTTGAGATAACCCCTGCTGAAGAGGGAATCAACGGATTTGCAGACATGGGATTTCGAAAGCGCACGGTATTCGACGATATCCCGCGAGGTATCATAGGGCTGGTTGTTCGCAAGGAATAAGAGAATATCAATTTCATTTTTGGTGAGATGATATTTGTTGCTGATCTCTTTGCATCGATTTTCATAGAGGTGTTTGATCATTTTGCCGGTCTGGATGAGGCGAACGACATCCCGCATATGGGAACACTCCTTTATAGTTCACTATTCAACGGTACATTTTTAAACTATTATTGCAGATACACGGAAAAAAGTCAAGCGGATCAGACGGAAAGAGGGCAAAAAAGGACTGTTACAAAATGAAATATTTTGCAACAGTCCCGCTCATTCTGCGTATATTCATGCATGATGCAATGCGCTCTGGGATGCGTTCTCAATAGCGCCGCTTGGATTAGGGCTGATATCCCCGAAGCTGTTCGAAAACCTCTGCACAGTCCTCGCTGTGGATGACCAGCGTGACAGGCTTCGAAAGATCCAGACTAAAAATGCCCATGATGGATATTTGGCGTTTACCGTATAGCGCCCGGAAACAAGATCTGTATCGAATGGATAGCGGGAAACAAGCTCTACAAAGGCTTTAACGCGTTCAATGGAATCGAGCCGGAGGGTTATTTTATGCATGATGGTAACCATCCTTTCTTTGTAAGGAGCCTTTCAGCCAGCTCCTCATCCCTATCGGATTGCCTGTTCGTTTTCGTGATCAAATAGATAAAGCTTATTGGTATCAATTGCGAGCTGGAGATCGTCGCCGGACTGAATTTGCGCGCGCGAGGGTGTGCGTGCGGTGAGCTTTTGGCCGCCTGCCTCCAGGTGAAGATATATTTCTGATCCCATCATTTCGGCCAGCTCCACATGCGCGGTGAATTTTGCATCGGCGGCGGCAAGGCCTAAAAAAGAATCTTCTGTGTGCAAATCCTCTGGGCGCAGGCCGAGAATGATTTGTTTGCCCCCATATTCCCGGAGTGGCGCGTGTGAGGATAGGGACGAGGGCACACGGATGCGGCATTCGCCGAAGTGGAGAAAGACCGCTTCGCCGTCTAGGATAACGTCCGCATTGATGAAATTCATTTGCGGAGAGCCGATAAAGCCCGCCACAAAAAGATTTTCAGGGCTGTGGTAAAGCGCCTGCGGGGTGTCTACCTGCTGGATGATACCGTCTTTCATGACGACGATGCGGTCGGCCATCGTCATTGCCTCTGTCTGATCATGCGTGACATATACAAAGGTGGTTTCCAGTTGCTTGTGTAGGCGGATGATTTCTGTGCGCATCTGGGTGCGCAGCTTTGCATCCAGGTTGGAGAGGGGCTCGTCAAGCAGAAAAACAGAGGGATTGCGCACCATGGCCCGGCCGAGTGCAACACGCTGCCGCTGGCCGCCGGAGAGGGCGCGCGGCTTGCGGTTGAGGTATTCCTCAATGCCAAGTGTTTGGGCGGCCTCATGCACTTTGCGGTCGATTTCAGCGCGCGGCGTTTTGCGCAGCATGAGCCCGAACGCCATATTTTTATAGACTGTCATATGCGGATATAATGCGTAGTTTTGAAAAACCATCGCAATGTCCCGGTCCTTCGGCGCCACATTGTTGACCTTTTTTTCACCGATGTAAAGCTCCCCCGCTGTTATCTCTTCCAGCCCGGCGATCATTCGCAGCGTGGTGGATTTGCCGCAGCCTGAGGGCCCGACGAGGATGATGAATTCCTTGTCATGGATTTCGAGATCCAAGCCCGGGATGACCGTTACCTTGTTATCATACGTTTTTACAATATTTTTCAGCGTGATGCTTGCCATGGAGCAGTCCTCCTGTCTATGATGCGTGTCGGTATTTTCCAAGGGTAGTATTGCCGCGAAATGCGCTCGGCAATCGTAAAAGCGGCTGGTCTATAAAAATTTTGTTTAAATAGCGCTTTGTCTCCACATAATAGGGATGTTCGTTGGCGTTTCTCAACGCTGAAAATCATGACAAATGGAGGATTTTTGACATGAAGAAGATGAAAAAGTGGATGGCAGTGTTTTTGACCTGCCTGATGCTCGTCCCGACCCTCGCGGCCTGCAAACGGGAAGAGGCTCCGGAGGGCAACACAGGAAACAGCAATGCGGCCGGCAATGTCAATACGAATCTGAAGGGCACGGTTGATATCTTCCAATTTAAGGTGGAGATTAACGACGCGCTCAAAGCGGCAACGGAAACCTATATGAAAACGCACCCAAATGTGAAAATTAACCTAGAAACCGTGGGCGGCGGCTCAGATTATGGCGCAGCCCTCCGCACGAAGATGCAAAATGCGGATCAGCCTGAGATTTACAACGTCGGCGGACCGCAGGATGTGAAAGACTGGATTTCTAACCTGGAGGATTTAAGCGGCGAAGGCTGGACGAAACATGTGGTCGAGGGCCTGCTCGACGATGTGACGCAGGATGGCAAGGTTTACGGTATGCCCTATGCGATTGAGGGCTACGGCTTCGTTTATAATAAGGATATCTTTGAGGCGGCGGGAATTGACGCATCAAAACTCAAGACCTATGACGAAATCGACAAGGCTTTTGGAGAGCTCAAGAGCAAAATTGATAAGGGCGAGCTCAAGGACAAATTCCCGGCACTGGAAGCCGTGCTGGAGTTCCCGGTCAAGGAGAAATGGGTCACCGGCCTTCACACCGGAAACATTGCTCTTGGACAGGAGTTTGACAGCAACAAACAGGCGTATGAGTCCAAAACACTGGATTTTAAATATGCCTCCCAGCTCAAGGATTTGATTGATTTACAGGTGAAGTACACCAAGCACGCCAACAACCCGGCGGCGCTCAACGCAGTGGATTATTCAATGTCCGTCGGCGGAGGTTTGGCAATTGGACGTGTTGCGGCTGTGCAGCAGGGCAACTGGATCTATCCGGAGGTCAAGGAGGTTGACCAGAAGCTGGCGGATCGCCTTGGCATGATTCCAATTCCGCTCAAGGGCGTCAGCGAGGGAAATATTCCGGTTGGCGTGCCGATGTACTGGTGCGTCAACAGCAAATCGTCTGATGCGGATAAAGCCTGCGCAAAAGATTTCCTCAACTGGCTCTATCAGTCGGAAGAGGGGAAAAAGATCGTCGTGGAGGAATTCAACTTCATTCCCGCTTATACGAATTATGGCGATATCAAGCCGAAGGATCCGCTGGGCGCTACGGTGAACGAGTATGCAAACGCGGGCAAAACAGCGCCCTGGGTCTTTATGGGCGAACCCACAGGCTGGGGTGAAAACACACTGGGCGCTTCGATTCAAAGCTATGTGTCAAAAAAGACAACTTGGGATAAGCTGATCAGCGATGCAAAAGCAAAATGGGCATCTGACCGCAAGTAATGGCTGCGGTAAGGCGAGCCGCAGCGCCTTGGGCGGGGAAAGCCCGCCTGAGGCGCATGCCGTTACATCCCGCCGCTGCAATCGGTGAATTCCGCCGATTCGGGCGGCGAATCCCGCCGCATTAGGCGGCGAGAGGAGGAACCTTGTGTGAAAAAATCAAAATTGGGCTATTGGTGCTTCCTGCTGCCGTCACTGCTGGCGTTTCTCATCGTCGAGCTCATTCCGGCGGCAACAGGGCTCGGTTATTCCCTAACGGACTGGAACGGCATTTCCGGAGACGTTAATTTTGTCGGCCTTAAAAATTATCTGGAGGTTTTCCGCAGCGATCCGCAGTTCTGGCGGGCATTCGGGTTCACGGCGGTCTTTGCCGTGTGCGCCGTTATCAGCGTTAACCTAGTGGGGTTCTGCCTCGCGCTTCTAGTGACATCCAAAATTAAGGGAACAACGCTCATGCGCGGCGTGTTTTTTTTGCCGAATCTAATCGGCGGCATCCTGCTGGGCTTTACCTGGCAGTTTATCTTTGTGCAGGCCTTCGAGGCGCTTGGCAAAGCGACGGGGATCGCCTGGCTGCAAGGGTGGTTGTCGGATACGGCAACCTCCTTTGTCGGCCTGCTGATCGTGGTGACCTGGCAGCTTTCCGGCTATATGATGGTCATTTATATTGCACAGCTTCAAAACATCCCGGATAATCTTTTGGAGGCGGCGGAGATTGACGGCGCGAATAGCTGGCAGAAGCTCAGGAGCATAACCCTGCCGCTTGTTGCTCCCGCATTCACCGTGGGGCTTTTTCTCTCGCTATCCAATTGCTTTAAACTTTATGACCAAAACCTGGCGCTGACCAATGGCGGACCCTTCGACTCCACAGAAATGATTGCGCTCAATATCTACAATACGGCTTTTCGATATAACGATCTGGGCCTTGCGCAGGCGAAAGCAGTTATTTTCCTTGTCATCGTGGCGGCAATTGGGCTGACGCAGCTTTATTTCAGCAAACGGAAAGAGGTGGAGATGTAATGACGGCAAAAAGAATCGGCCGGGGGCTTCTCACAGCTCTTGGGCTTGTGTTAGCGGCTTTTTTTATCTCTCCGATCCTGATACTGATCGTCAATTCCTTTAAATCTCTGAAGGATATCTATCTTGATGTGCTCGCCCTGCCGAACCGGGAGACCTTTACGGCAAGCAATTACCCGCAAGCCTACGAAAAACTGGATTTTTTCACTTCGTTCGGCAATTCGCTTGCCATTACGGTGAGCGCAATCGTGCTGCTCTTGATTTTTTGCTCCATGGCGGCATGGGTGCTTGCACGTTATAAAACAAAGATGAGTTCGTTTATTTTCTTGCTCTATGCGGCTGCAACGCTAATCCCCTTTCAATGCGTCATGCTACCGCTGATCCGCTTTATGGATGGGCTGAATTTGATGAACCGCCCCGGTTTGGTTTTTATGTATCTGGGTTTTGGATCGAGCCTCTCTATCATTCTGCTGCACGGTTTTATCAAAAATGTGCCAGTGGAGCTAGAGGAAGCGGCCCGCATCGACGGCTGCAACATGGTGCAAACCTTTTTCCTGATCGTTTTTCCGCTCTTGAAAACAATTCTCATCACTGTGGCGATTCTCAATGCAATGTGGCTCTGGAACGATTTTCTTCTGCCTCAGCTTGTCATCAATAAGCCGGGCTGGCAGACGCTGCCGCTGAAAACCTTTTTGTTCTTCGGTCAGTTTTCCAAGCGATGGGATCTCGCTACGGCGGGGCTGCTCATGTGTATGGCGCCGATCGTACTGTTTTATCTTTTCTGCCAGAAATATATTATCAAAGGCGTGACGGAAGGCGCAGTTAAGGGATGAATAGGAGGCGTCGCATTGAATCTATACCATTTGATTTATGAAAGCACGGCTGGGCAGCCCGCCCGGCGCGAGCCCCGTACAGTAGTCGGGCGGATCCTGCGGGTTGTTTGGCGGGAAGGCTTGACGCTGATGCAACTCAACCTGCTCTTTCTGTGCGCTTGCTTGCCGGTGCTGACCATAGGCCCGGCGCTGGGAGCACTTGCCGCAGTGATGGGAAGGCTCGTGCGGGATGAACCGGTTTTGCTTTGGCGTGATTATTGGGGGCGTTCCGCAAAACGTTCCGGCCCTGCTTTTGGTCGGGGCTGATTGTAGGGGGCGGCGGGGCCGGATTAGGCGCTGCTGCGGCTGCGGCGATTCTCTTGTTGCCGGAAAGTGTCTGGCGATATGCCTTGGTGTGTGGGGCATGCGCAGTGTGGCTGATCCTGTGCGGCGCGGCAGTCTATCTCTTTGCGCTTCAGGGGGAAGGGGAAAGCGCGGCTTGGCGCAGAGCCTGGTTGCTTTCGCTTTGTTTTCCACAGCGTGCCTTGCCGTGTGCGCTGGGCGTTACAGCCACCCTGTTGGCGGGGATTCTTTTGGCGCCGTATTCTGTGCCGGTGGTCTTGCTGTTTCTCTGTTCCGGGGCGGCGCTTTCGGTGCGCTGCGTGCTGGAGAAGGATTTGCAGAAGGCTGAAAAGGTAAAATTCCCTTCTGAATGATTGACATGCCCTGTTGATTTGTTTATAATAAATCTGGTCAATAGGGGAGTAGTCGGCATCGCGGCGGCAAAGGTTGCGGTGCGGTTAAATCAACATCGTGGAGTACCCGGCTGCGCGTACTTCTGGTTTAGCATGAAATGACGAGACCTGTGTTTCGGGAGTTGAGGAACACAGGTCTCGTTTTTTAAATAACACTCCAAAAATACAGGGGGAATGTAACAAATGAGCTTCCTTTGGGAAGGGCTGCTTGCGATTACCTGGCAGCAGGTCGTGATGTACATTGTGGGAGGCGTTCTGATCTATCTTGCCATCTGCAAGGATTTTGAGCCTGCACTGCTGATGCCTATGGGCTTTGGCGCGATTCTGGTTAATCTGCCGTTCAGTGGCGTGCTCGATCAGACGATGCAGGGCGTAGGAGAAACGCATGGTATTATCCAGTGGTTGTTCAATGTAGGAATTGAAACATCCGAAGCGTTACCAATCCTGCTGTTTATCGGCATCGGCGCAATGATTGATTTTGGCCCGCTGCTTTCCAATCCGAAAATGTTCCTCTTCGGCGCGGCAGCGCAGTTCGGCATTTTCTTTGCCATTGCTGCGGCTACGCTTCTGGGCTTTGACTTAAAGGATGCCGCCTCCATCGGTATCATCGGTGCGGCGGACGGCCCTACCTCCATCCTTGTTTCTCAGGTGCTCGGTTCCAAATACGTCGGTGCGATCGCTGTGGCGGCTTATTCCTACATGGCGCTGGTGCCCATTATTCAGCCCGTCGTCATCAAGGCGATCACCACAAAGAAGGAACGCCTCATTCGGATGCCGCACGTTAAGGCGAAAACGATTTCCAAGCGTACGCGCATCCTGTTCCCCATCCTAGTGACGCTCATCGCGGGCCTGGTGGCCCCCATGTCCGTGTCTCTGGTCGGCTTTTTGATGTTCGGCAACCTTCTGCGTGAGTGCGGTGTGCTCAAGCGCCTGTCTGAAACAGCGCAGAATGAGTTTGCTAATATTATCACCTTGTTGCTCGGCATTACAATTTCCTTCAGCATGCGCGCAGAACAGTTTGTTACGCTCAATACGCTGATGATTATTATTCTCGGCCTGTTTGCCTTTGTGTTCGATACCTTCGGCGGCGTTATGTTTGCAAAAAATCCTCAATCTCTTCACGAAGAATAAAGTGAATCCAATGATCGGCGCGGCGGGTATTTCCGCTTTCCCGATGGCGGCGCGCGTGGTGCAGAAGATGGGCCTCGCGGAGGATAAGGAAAACCATCTGCTTATGGAGGCGGTCGGTGCGAACGTATCCGGCCAGATCGCATCCGTCGTGGCAGGCGGCGTAATCCTAGGCTTCTTTAAATAAGGGCAGGAAAGGAGAATAACGATGGCTGAATTCATGCTTTTATCGATCCCGTGGGCGGATCGGATGAATAATTTTATGACCTCGCTCGGCTTCATGGGCAAAGGGATGGGCGGTATTCTTGCTGTGATCCTGCTGATCACCCTCCTTGTGGTTCTGATTATGAAAGTGGAGCCGATGATCGCTCAAAAGGAGGAGGCACGCAGGGCAAAGAAGCTGGAAAAGCGTGCGCAGAAGGAAACCTCCGGGCAGTAAAAGAGATAGAACGAAGCAATCATTCATTCGCCCGCCGCCGGAGCAAAAGAGGACTCCGGCGGCGGATTTTTGCATTTTTACACGCTTTTGTGTATACTCGGTATCAGATGTGTAAGAAAGGGTGACGGATGATGGATGCCTGCCGCATTTTGGTTGTGGAGGATGACTCCGATATCAATGCGCTGCTCTGCCGGATTCTATCCGGCGCAGGCTACCGGGTGGACAGTGCATTTTCCGGCACGGAGGCGCAGCTGCGCCTGCAAATGGAAGAGTATGATCTTCTGCTCTTGGATTTAATGCTTCCAGGCCTTGCGGGGGAGGAGCTGATTGCCTGGCTGCGTGCGGAAAAGATGATGCCGGTGATCGTGCTGTCCGCCAAAGCGGGGCTCGATGCGCGCGTAAACGCGCTGCGGCTCGGTGCAGATGATTTTATCCAGAAGCCTTTTGAAAATGAAGAGGTGCTCGCCCGGGTGGAGGCGCAGCTCAGGCGGTGCAGGCTGTTTTCGCCTGCGCAGCAGTCTCACCGGCTGCATATCGGGCGGCTAATGTTGGATTCTGAAACGATGGAAGCGCAGGCAAACGGACGGAAGCTCGCGCTTACCGCGCGGGAGTTTGCCATTCTGGAGCTGATGATGCGTTATCCACGCCGTGTTTTCACGCGGGAGAACCTGTATGAGCAGATTTGGGGCGAGCCGTATTATGGGGAGGATAACACGGTAAACGTGCACATCTCCAACCTCCGTGCCAAGCTCCATAAGGCAGACCCGAAAGGGGAATATATCAAAACCGTTTGGGGATTGGCTTTAAAATGGCGCAGGAGGATTGACGTAGCTCGCCCGCAATAGGGGCGGCAGAAGAACAGCTTTGATCTTTAAACTTTCTTTAAGCTTTTTTATGCCTTTCTTGTTTTGAGGGCGGTATGCTTTGTTTAGCCCCTGAGAGATGGGGCGCTTAGAATCAGGAAAGGTGATGAAGGAATATGGCGCAAACTTTATTGGCAACCCGCCAGATCACAAAGCGCTATGGCTCCTCGGTGGCGGTGGATGGGGTTAGCCTCACGCTGCAAGAGGGGCAGATTTATGGCCTGGTTGGCCAAAACGGCGCGGGTAAAACGACCCTGATGCGGATGATGACCGGCCAGACGCTCCCCTCCTCCGGGGAATTGGAGCTGTTTGGTGAAACCTCGCCCCAGGGGATTGACCGCATGCGCGCAAATCTGGGAGCAGTGGTGGAAACGCCGAGCTTCTTTCCATTCTTTACGGCGCGGGAGAACTTAGAATACTACCGCCGCCAGCGCGGCATAGTGGGCAGGGGCTGCATTGACGATGCGCTCCGGCAGGTGGAGCTGGGCGATACGGGCAGCAAAAAATTTAAGGATTTTTCTCTCGGCATGAAGCAGCGGTTGGGGCTTGCGCTCGCGCTGCTGAACCGTCCCGCAATGCTGCTACTTGACGAGCCGATCAACGGCCTTGATCCGATGGGGATCGCGCATTTTCGCACCCTTATTCAAAAGCTGTGCGAGGAGAACGGGGTAACGGTGCTTATCTCCAGCCATATATTGAGCGAGCTAGAAAGCTTTGCAACGTGCTATGGCTTTATCCACCGTGGCAAGCTCATTGAACAGATTTCTGAAAAGCTGCTGCGCGAGCGCTGCCGGGAGTGCCTGGAGCTCCTCGTGGACAGCACGGAAAAGGCCGCCGTTTCCATCGAACGAGAGCTTGGCTGCACAAATTATGAGATTTTACCAGGCGGCAAAATGCGGCTCTACGAGTATCTCGATGCGCCGGCAAAAGTGACGCATGTGCTGGCCTCCAACGGGGTGGAAATCTCCGGTGTCAACAACCAGGGGTCGAATCTGGAGGAATATTTCCTCTCGTTGATTGGAGAGGAGGGCGGGCAAGATGCTTAACTATATCAGCAGCGAGCTTTATAAAACCTTCCGCCGGAAATATACGAAAATTGCGCTGGTAGTTATCGCGTTGCTTTGCATTGCGGGCAACGCATTGGTTCGCCTGACTTTTTCGATGGCGGGTACGCTGAATTCCGCCTATCCTTTTTATCTCGGCATTATGCTTATGCCAATGTGTTTTGCGCTTTTAACCATCGTAGTAGATGCAGTTTTTTCTGATGAATATAAGTATGGCACGCTGAAAAACACCATTTCGTTCGGCATCAGCCGTGCAGAGATTTATTTTGGCAAGCTGATTGTGGAGATCATCCTGATGCTGGTTACCATTGCGCTGGTGCTGGTGGTTTATACAGCAAGCGGGCTGTTTTTTTCACAGATCGGCGCACATGGGGAGATCGAATGGCAGGCGGTACGCCTCTTCCTGGAGAAAACCGCGCTTTCCCTGCCACTGTGGCTCGGTATGCTCGGCATGCTAAATCTTTTGGCGTTCGCCTTCCGCAGCAATACGCTTTTCGGATTTGGCGCAATGCTACTGTTTTCCTTCCCTGGGCCGGTGCTCGGCCTGATGAGAGGCGTGGTGCCTGAGCTCAGCACGTTTTATAAGCTGACGATCACCAGGCAGTTTGAGCAGCTCACCGGCGGCGCGGGATTTATGCTGGGCGGCCCTGGGCCGGCGGCGCGCCCCGTGAGGCCGGAGCTCATTCCCTGGTGTCTTCTGGTGGGGCTGGCCTGGTTCATAGGCTCCTCTATCGCCGGATACCTGCTCTTCAGGCGCAGGGAGATTAAATAAAATGGAGAAGAGGGCGGTCATTTATGATGCTGGTGACAATCTTATTCGGAGCGCTGGCGGCATTGTTTGCCGCCCTGTTCTTTTTGCAGCGCGCCAATCTCCGCCGGGCGTGCAGAGAGCTTAGGCAGATTAATCAGGAGGGTGGAACCCGCCGCCTGCATCTCTCCTCCCCGGATGGAGAGATGGAAGCCCTTTTTGAGGAGATCAACCGGGCGCTTGACCGGCGGCAAAGTGAAGAAATCCAGCATATGCTTGCGGAGAAAGAATTGCGCCGCCAAATCGCCAATATCTCCCACGATCTGCGCACGCCGCTCACTTCGATTATCGGCTACCTACAGCTTGCGCAGGCTGATGGGACATCTACAGAGGAACGCGCGCATGCGCTGGAGGTGATCGGCGCGCGCACACGCTCTTTGCAAATGCTCATCAGCGGCTTTTATGATCTCTCTCGGCTAGATGCAAATGAATACAGCCTCAATTTGCAGCAGGTGGATTTGGGCAGGTCCCTCTGTGCACAGCTCGCCTCTTTTTATGATGATTTTACCCGCAAAAACCTCGTGATGCATGTGGATGTGCCGCAGCGCTTGCCACTCGTGCTGGCGGATGAAGACGCCGCACAGCGTATCTTTGTAAATCTTCTTCAAAATGTGCTGCGGTATGCGGAGAGCGAGGTGTGGGTTGCAGTGCGCGCAGGCACAACCATAACGACCGTATTTACCAATGACACCAGCTTGGTTTCCCAAGAGGATGTGCCGCATGTTTTTGACCGATTCTATACCGGGGATCAAACGCGCAGTGGGCACAATACGGGAATTGGCCTTGCAATCGTGAAGAGGCTTGCAGAACAGATGGGCTGTGAAGTATCGGCTTCGCTGGCTGGGAACCGGTTTTCAATTTCTGTTTCATGGAAGACGATTTAAAGGATGCTTTTGCAGCGGAAAACCCGCCACAGCGCATCGGATTCGGTGCGCTGTGGCGGGCTGTTGGTGCGCCTTTTGGGAATTTGATAAAATATCTATCCAAATCATCTGGAATCATGTATAATAATCCCAAATAGCACGGCGCAGGTATATATCTGCGAGGCAATGGATTTTGTTTGAGAGGAGCATGATGAAACCGATGAACGTGAAGGAACTGGTGGAAAGGATGACGCTGGAGGAAAAAATTGAGATGTGCTCTGGTGTGGATTTTTGGCATCTCAAAGGCATTGAACGGCTGGGGATTCCCTCCATCATGGTCAGCGACGGCCCTCACGGCCTGCGCAAGCAGGCGGATAAGGCCGATAACCTTGGCATCAACGATTCGATTCAGGCGGTGTGTTTCCCAACGGCTGCCGGCACGGCGAGTTCTTTTAACCGAGCGCTCCTGCGCAGCCTTGGCGAAACGCTCGGGGAGGAATGCCAGGCGGAGCATGTGGCGATTCTGCTGGGCCCGGCTGTGAATATCAAGCGCTCGCCTCTTTGCGGCCGAAATTTCGAATATTTTTCAGAGGATCCCTATCTGGCGGGCGAGATGGCGGCAAGCTATATCAGCGGTGTGCAGAGCAAGCATGTCGGCACGAGCATCAAGCATTTCGCCGTGAATAACCAGGAGCGCAGGCGTATGACCGTTTCCGCTGTGACAGACGAGCGGACTCTGCGCGAAATCTATTTTCCCGCCTTTGAGGCGGCAGTGAAACAGGCGCAGCCATGGACAGTAATGTGCTCCTATAACCGCATCAACGGCGTTTATTCCTCAGAGAACGAGTGGCTGCTCGATCAGGTGCTGCGCAGGGATTGGGGCTTCCAGGGCTTTGTCATGACGGACTGGGGCGCGGCGAATGACCGTGTTGAGGGCATCAAGGCTGGGCTGGAGCTGGAAATGCCCTCGAGCGGCGGAGTCAACAGCGCGCGCATTCGCAAGGGCGTTCAGGAGGGGCGCATCAGCGAGGAAACGCTGGATCATGCGGTGGAGCGCATCCTAGAGATTGTGTTCCGCTATGCGGAAAATCGGGATGAAACGGCCGTGTTTGACCGGGCTGCGGATCATGAAAAGGCACATCAGGCGGCGCTGGAAACGATGGTGCTGCTCAAAAACGAGGGCGCGCTGCCGCTTCGGAAGGATCAAAAAATAGCCTTTATTGGTGGATTTGCGGAGCATCCGCGCTATCAGGGCGGCGGCAGCTCGCACATCAATGCCTACCATGTAGACGGTGCCTTGGAGGCGGTGCAGGGCAAAGCGGACGTTATCTATGCCAAAGGCTTCGACACAGAGGGAGATCAGCTTGATGAAACGCTGCTGCGCGAGGCGGTTGCCGCCGCAAAGACGGCTCAGGTGGCGGTGATTTTTGCCGGCCTGCCAGACTCCTTTGAATCGGAGGGGTTCGACCGTAAGCATCTGAATCTTCCGCGTTGCCAAAACCGTGTGATCGAGGCGGTCAGCAAGGCGCAGCCGAATACGGTGGTCGTATTGCACAACGGCTCCCCGGTGCTAATGCCTTGGCTTGGCAATGTAAACGCCGTGCTGGAATCTTATCTCGGCGGCGAGGCGGTTGGACAGGCGCAGATTGACCTGCTCTTTGGAGAGGCCAATCCCTGCGCGAAGCTAGCGGAAACCTTCCCGCTTTCGCTTGCCGATACGCCGTGCGCAAACTATTTCCCCGGCGGCCCTCTGACAGTGGAATACAGGGAGAGTATTTATGTAGGCTACCGCTATTATGATAAGGCGGAAAAACAGGTGCTGTTCCCCTTTGGGCACGGCTTATCCTATACGCAGTTTGCATACAGCGGCTTAAAGCTCGACAAAACCCGATTCAAGGCAGAAAACGGCCTAACGCTCACCTTCCGCGTGCGCAATACCGGCGAGCGGGATGGGGCGGAGGTTGCGCAGGTTTATGTGGCAGATGTGGAGAGCTCTGTTTTCAAAGCGCCAAAAGAGCTCAAGGGTTTTGAAAAGGTATTTCTCAAAGCGGGCGAGGAAAAGACAGTGGAAATCCATCTGGATGAACGGGCCTTTTCGTATTACGATACGCAAGCAAAGGCTTGGCGCGTGGAAAGCGGGAAATATCAGATTCTCGTGGGCTCTTCTAGCAGGGATATTCGCCTGACGGGCAGCGCGCAGGTGCTTGGAACCCCTGCGCCCAAGGGGGAACCGGAGGCAAAGAGGTTGCTGCCAACCTATTATGACGGGCGTTTCAACCGCGTTCCGGATGCTGAATTTGAGGCCTTGCTTGGCCATCCGATCCCCCGTTCCTGGCGCGACCCATCTAAGCCCTTTACCCGGGACAACACGATTGACGATGCAAAGAACACGCGTTGGGGCCGCAAAATCATGAAGCTGATTCGTAAATTTGTTAAAATGGACGGCATCTCAACGGACGAAATGGCAGTGGCGATGATCGCGGAAATGCCCATTCATAACCTTGCAACGATGTCACAGGGTGCGGTAAGCGAAGAGATGGAAGAAGCGATCGTGATGCTTTTTAACAATCAGAAGCCTGCCAAGGCGTTTGGTCTCCTGATCTCCGGCGCAGTGAATGCGCTGAAAAAAGTGAAACAGCTGCTATAACGAAGCTGCGAAAAGCGGCTGTTGAGATACTTGATCCATAGAGGCAGAGAGGGAAAAGCGCGGCCTTAGGCGGGGGCGCAGGTCATATCCACGCTCTAAAGTTTGTTTTCTAGGAGTTCAAGCGGATTTTTTGAAGGATCTCTTGCGAAAGGTAAGGCGTTTCGCAAGAGGTCCTTTTATACTGCCCTGCTTTTCCGCCTGCCGTAAAAGAATCCCCCGGCAATGATCAGCAGGCATCCGCCCGCATAAAACAGGTGTGCCCCGCTTTGCAGGCCGCCCCAGAGTACAATCCCCGCGCCTGCCAGAGCAAGCGCAGGGATTGCCACGCCGTGCCAAAAACCAATGATTTCGCCTTGATTCCAAAGGCGGATTACCTGAACGTATAACACAGCGTAGAGCAGATAACCCATTACAATCGGAATTTCCGAAACATCCGCGTTGGGTAGCCAGGCATATCGTTCACTGAGATAATTGAGCGCAGCCCAAACACAGCTTGCTGTGTAGGCGGGTAAAGCGCGCAAAAATGCCCGCGGCTCAGCAAAGATGCGGGATAGAGGCAGAAGCCCGCGTTTTGCAAGCGCGTGGGGCAGCCGGAGATAGCCCAAAATTACGCCATTGAGCGTGCCTGCCACCGCGATCAGGATAAAGAGCAGCATTACCTTTGCACCAAATGGCCCCAACAGGCGGCCTGCTAAAAAAGCGACATGCCGGTCGCCCATGGTACGTACAGCTTCGGGGCCCAGCAGGCTTGATACGCCGAGAAAATAGAGGATATATATGCCGGTGACAAACACAGGTGCAACCAGCAGCGCCCTGGGCATGTTTCGCCGCGCATCCTTTACTTCATGAGAGATGGCGGTGGCGATGACCCATCCATCGTAGGCAAACGCAATTGGCCCGATGGCGGAAATCCATCCTGCCGCGGCAGGCGATTTGGCAGAAAGGCCGATGGTTTCCCCCGGATTTCCGAAAAACAAACCGCAAACAGCGATAAGCAGGAGCGGGAGGAGCTTGAGTGCGGTGGCCGCGTTTTGCAAGATCCCACCCAGCCTTGCGGAACAGATATTCCAAAAAAAGCAGAGCGTGAAAAAAGGAACCCCACCAGGCACTGCGTTTCCAATGTGTCCGGAATGGAAAACAGGCTGCAAAAATAGTGCCCAGCCGCGCGGGATACAGCGGCGACAAGCGTTGGAAAATAAAAAAACACCTGAAACCATCCAACGCCGCCCGTGAAGCCCGGCCCGACAAATTCAGCTGCGTAGGCAATAAGCCCGCCCGGCTGTGCGGTGCGCGCCGCGAGTTGCCCAATGCTCAGCCCTCCAAAGATGATTCCGACCGCCCCCAGCAAAAAAACAAGGATGCCAAGCGGTACGTTGCCCCCTGTGGCTATTAAAATATTATCGCTTTTGAAGAAAATGCCTGATCCGATGCAAATGCCGACGATCATGGCAATTGCGGTGGGTAGGCGATAGGTTGGACTGGATTCGGTCATAGGCTTCCTCTTTTCAAAACGGCAGGCGCTTTCTGTTTTTATTTAGGCTGTCCAGAAAATTATATAAAATGAAAGCGATTTCACAACAGGCTCTTATTTGCAAAAGCAAAAAGAGCGCGCGCTTCAAAAGGCGTTTTCCTTTTAAAGCGCGCTGTTTGGTCAGGTTTTGAAGATGGAAAAGAGGGGGAAGCCGTTAGAAATCGAGGCGGCCCAGTTCCTCACCGCTGGAGAGGGAAAAAGCGCAGATTCGGCTGTTGGATAGCGTATAAAGCGTGTCCCCGATATAGGTGCCTCGGCGGATGGAGCTGTCTAACCCATTGCTGTCCACCGCGAGCCGCTCCTGCTTCGTATAGTTGCGCAGTGTGTGCAAAAGGCTGATTTGCCTGCCTTGCAGGGAGAATACACAGTAGGTTTCATCAAAATAGGAGCGAAAATCCTTGCCGATTTCCTCCCGGGCGATCGGGAAGGCAACCGCATTCTCTTCCGGCAGGAAAAGGATGCTTTTATATTCCGAAGGGGCGTCGGTAAACGTGCCGTTTGGCAAGATAAGGCTGTCAACCTCCTGCGGCTTCTCCGGGTGGCTTACATCGAAGAGGGAAAGCTTTACGCCACGTGTCGTACCGTTTTCATCTGCATCCTGCCCGATGCCGAGGAGAAGATTTTCGCCAACTGGATGCAGATAGCTTGAGAAGCCGGGGATTTTCAGTTCGCCGAGGATTTTTGGCGAACTGGTATCGGAAAGGTCGAGCACAAAGAGCGGATCAGTCTGCCGGAAAGTGACAACATAACCCTTTGTGCCGAGGAAACGCACGGCATAGATTTCTTCCCCAGGTGCAATATTGGTAAGAGCTGAAAGCGTTTTCAGGGAGGAATCCAGGATGGTAACCCGGCTGCTGGTGCTGCCGTTTACCGTTTCCGTGGTGGCAATGCGCAGCGCTCCGCCATAGCTGTCGAGAGAAAATTGGTTGAGCACATGGCCGCGTACTCGGCCGGAAACGCTTTTACCAAGGCCCTCCTGTGAGAAGGGGAAGCCAAAAATTGTGGTGTATTCCACATCGTCGTCATATACTGTGGAGGCGGTATAGAGCGCCTGCGTGCTGCAATACACCTCGTTCCCGCTGCCAAGCACGGCTTGGCGGGAAACTGTCTTTTTCGCATCAGCGGTATCCAGCGCGCTGACGACCAGATAGTTGGGCGTTTTTGCGTCCGGAAGGATTTGAATATCCGCCGCGTTGAGCTTTTTGGCGCCGCCCTCCCCCTCGGAGGTGGTAGGAATATAGTCTATGAATGTGCCATTTTCATCTTGCGTTACGGTATACTGCGTGATTAGATAGAGTGTGCTGCCAATCATGCGGGTGGAGAGGATGCCGCCGTCCTGCGTGTAGGTGCGCTCAAGTTTTGGCGCGGAACGGTCGCCGATGTTATAAATCAGGATGCGGGCGTCCCCTTGGTAGACAGGCATCCTGAGCCCGCATATCGCTGCGTTATAGACTGTGGAGCCGGAGGGGTTCGTCAGGCGGCATATGGCGATCAGGCGATTGCCCTGCACATAGAGCTCAGAAACCGTAACCTCTTTGTTGGACTCTTGGGGAATGGAAATTTGAGAGAGCACCTTCATGGAGCCGGCAGGACGGGGCGCGATGATTTGGATCGTTTTGCCCAGAGCCGGCACAAAATAGAGGGTGGAACCGTCATTTTTCAGGATATCTGCTTCCTCCACGCCAGCAGTCTGTATATTGGTTTTACCATAGCCGGTATCTGCCTCGTTTACCGTGGCGCTGTTATTCGTTGCTTGCCCGGCCAGGGCGTTATCCTCTGGAACGTCGTTCATGGTGGGCTTCATGGTGGGAGATTCAGCGGGGGCTTTCATAGCTTCCTCTCTGCCTGCAATAGATTCATCAGCTGGATGGGCGGAGAGATCTTTGAAGTATGATTCTATTTTGGAATAATCTTGCAACACTTCTGTCAAAGGCGCGGAATCCCCCGTTTGGCGGTTGACCACTTCGAGATAGGGTAGGCCCTTCCACAAGGCGATTGCACCGATCACGATTGCTAGCGCCGCCGCAGCGGCGGCGACATGGCGCAGGGTCAGGCCACGCCGTTTTGCAGGCTGTGGCGTTTGCAGCCGAAGCCGACTACTGATTTGGGTGGGGGAAAGGGAGGGGGGGAGTGAGTTGATTTGATCCAAAGGCCTGAGCGCTTCCAAAAGCGGTTCGGTTTGGCCATTTCGCTTTTTTTTCATCATGAGGACTCCTTTTCTGCGGTCAGGCGAAGCTTCGCAAGGGAACGAGAGAGTTTTGAACGAACGGTACCGGGCGGGCAGGAGAGGGCTTTGGCAATTTCATGGCTTTTGTAACCGCCGATGATAGAGAGCAAAACGATGCTGCGCTCTTCATCACTGAGCGCATAGATGGCCTCCCGCAGCTCCATGGCGAGCATAAGCTCCTCAGAGCATTCGCTTTCACCCAAGCGGCGCGCTTCTTCGAGCGGGGTGGTAAGCCGCCTCTCTTTGACCGCCGCAATGTGGTGCTTGCAGGTGTTGGAAAGGATGGAAAAAAGCCAGGCCTTGAAGGATGAGACACTGCGCAGGGCGCCAATCCCCTGGAAGGCGGCGCAGACAGCATCCTGGACTGCGTCCTCCGCCTCCTCGCGGGAGCCGAGATAGTAGTAGGCAAAACGGTAAAGATCCTGTGCATATTGGGCATATAGCTGCCCGAAGGCATCCGCACTCCCGGCCTTTGCCTGCTCCACCAATCGATTTTCCGGTTTTGCCATGAAACGTTTCCCCCTTTACCGTCCCTCGGTATAATAGTGTTTGATAGCAGCACAATTGTTGCATGGCCTGCAAAAAAAATGCTGTGGCAGGTGGACAGGAGAAACCGCTTGCGGACCATGGATGTGGCCTGCAAGCAGCTGACTCTGCGTATCTAAAAACTTCTTATGCGCCAACCGCTGTTTTACCAAACAAAAAGAGGAGCCCGAAGGCTCCTCTCCCCGTCGTTTGAAATACCTAGCAATTTATGCCTCGTGAGGCGCTCCTACCGGGCAGGTGCCGGCGCAGGCGCCGCAATCGATGCAGGTATCCGCGTCGATGACATACTTGCCGTCGCCTTCAGAGATTGCGGAAACAGGGCAATCCGCTTCGCAGGCGCCGCAGGAAATGCATTCGTCAGAAATTACATATGCCATGGATGATGTACCTCCTTCTTTGTTCAGAACCGGGGCGGAAAGGCAGCGGAAAATAAGGCCGCAACGCTTTCGCCAAGGTGGTTCCTTGTCTTTCCCATTGTAACATAAAGGACGAAAAAAGCAAGAGCTTGCCACATTTTTTCAGGGCCTCGCCGCCGAAAAAAGGAGAAGAAAAAAGGCTCTTTCATGCGTGCCGGCCGGAGAAAGTTTTTTACGTTTGGAAAACTCGGATATATTTACGAAAAGGCATTTATTTTACATCCAAAATTGTTTATAATAGCAATAAGAGTTTTGTAAGCAATTTGAGAGGAGCGATCGAACGTGAGAAACCATGAAGTAACCCAAAGGCATCAGCTCTTGGATCTAAACGGCCGGCTAATGGAACCGGGCTGGTCAAAGGATTTGGTGCAAGTATACGACAGGAGGGCGATCAAAGCGCCGAAATTTCGCATTAAGGAGTGGGATTATTATCTAGTGCTCAGTGATCAGTTCGCCTGTGCATTTACGCTGTCGGACGATGGCTATATCGGCTTGCAGTCTGTTTCCCTGCTTGATTTTACCAAACCGTGGGAGCATACGGAAACCATTCTGAATGCCTTCCCCATGGGGAAGATGAAAATGCCTTCTACTTCAGCAAAAGGAAATGTGGTATACCGGGATAAGCGGTTGGCGATGGAATTTATCAAAACGGACGGGCAGCGCCGTATCCGCTGTGACTTCAAAAACTTCTGCGACGGCAAGCCCTTCTCCTGCGATATTACGCTGGAGCAGCCGCCGATGGATACCATGGTGATCGCCACGCCGTGGAAGGAAAAGGATACGGCGTTTTATTACAATCAGAAGATCAACTGCATGCGGGCAAGCGGCAGGGCGGTATTTGATGGAAAGGAATACGTCTTTCATCCGGAAACGGATTTCGGCACGCTCGACTGGGGGCGCGGCGTATGGACGTATGACAACCGCTGGTATTGGGGCTCCGGCAATGGGGTTGTAAATGGCAAACCCTTCGGCTTTAATATCGGCTATGGCTTTGGCGATACGAGCGCCGCGAGCGAAAACATGCTCTTTTACGACGGTGTGTGCCATAAGCTTGACGACATTACCTTCCACATTGATAAGAGAGACTATATGAAACCGTGGACGTTTACCTCCACAGATGGGCGTTTTGAAATGGATTTTGTGCCGGTGCTCGACCGCGCTGCAAAAATTGATGTGAAATTGATCGTTACCGACCAGCATCAGGTGTTTGGGCGGATGTCCGGCAAGGCGGTGCTCGATGACGGCACTGTTTTGGAAATTAAGGATTTGATGTGTTTCGCAGAGGATGTACATAATAAGTATTAACAGAAAGGTACTGCGAACGGGAAGCCGTCCGGAAGGATTTCCGATTGAGCCAGCCATTCCGTGGTAGCCGCTCGTGCTTGGGGAAGAGGACGGGCGGCTTTTCAAGGCGTGCATAAAGCGTGCAGCACATTTTTACCGGAAGTTTCTTTGTGCAGTTTGCAGGTAACCGGTGGCGAGAATCAGAAGCAGCGCGGCGAGGATCATGGTGTCAGTCATATCGTATCGATTTATCCTTTCAGACTGCCACGGCCTGACACGGACCGTGATGCCTGCCGCGGCTGTTAGGCGGTGCAGCGATATTTCCAGACGGCTTATCGTATCGTATAATAGAATTACAAGAATGTAGATAATTATCGAATAAAAGAGAAAAGGATCATTTAGCGGAGAAAAATGCGGCATCCAGAAGGGCGTAGCGCTCCAAAACCTCAAAGTTTAGGTTTACGCGGGTGGAACCATGGACAGGGTAAGTTGTTTTTAGAGGGCCTATTCTGCCTTCTCGCAGCAACTCCGCGATGGTAAAGGGCAATGCCCCCTTTTTTCTCCCTGTTTTGGCCCCCTGCTGTAGAAACATACGACTACATCAGAGGGGGCTTGCCGATTCTTTTTCTAATCACCAAGAATGGCCCGATTAATCCAACAGCTTATAGGTTTGATAGCCATCCTCGCTGAAATAGACAAACAAATGCTTTTCCACTTCTTTGCCACCTTGAAATTGGGCGTGGACGGTAATGGTAGCTGAACCGAAATCTGCATAGGAGAACGGGCCGCTCTCATAGAATTTGCGGTAATCTTCCGTGGATGGCTCCCAATTGATTCCCGCGCTTTCCTGCGGGCGCAGAACGGTAATCGATTGGCCGGAGGATTGCGGCAGCGGGTCTTTCTCCCATCCCGCGCGCAGAGCACTGAGGACGGCGCGGCCAGAGTCAGTCTGCAAAACGGATAAGCTGGCGCCATCTAGGCTGATTGCTGCGCCGTCAAAATATCGGTCTCGCAAGAATTGATAGCTCTCGTCCTTTAAAATCTGCTCGAAATAGGCGGAGTTACCTTGTTGCGCATGTGCAAAAGCTTCCTGAAAAGGGACTTTTTCCGGCAGGAAAATATAGGACATATAGCGGGAGGCAGAGGGTTCCTCCCCTGCGTTGGCCGTTTCCTTTAGCAACGTGGAATAGGTTTCCGGGCAGTAGACGAGGCGGCCGTTATCACAGGAGATGGTATAGGATTGGAGGCTCTCCCCACGGATGCCGAGCGCGCTGCGCTGCTGTTTGAGCGTGGATGAGTCGGCGGGTATGACGCTGGTATCTTCATCAAGCCAGCTTCCCCACATGGGCATCTGAAACTCAATATTGGGCTCCAATTCGGTGGCGCTCTCTGGCACAGCTGTGTTGCCGGCGGCAAAGAGGCGGAGCTCCGCGCTCTCAATGATCTGGGGCTGGCGCTCATGAGGCTTCCCCCAAAAATAATAGAGCGTTCCGCAGGCAACCAATAGCACTGTAGCCAGCACTGCGGCAAGGGCCCGCTTGCCGCCAATATGGCGGGCGCCGATGCGGGCGCCTCAGTGAGAATGGTATTCAGTATATTTTTTCGGTCAGGTAGATGCTGATTCATCGCCTGACGGAATAAATCTCTTCGCTTCATGCAGCGCCTCATCCTCCTGCCATTGGAATGTTTCTTTTAATTGCTTAAGCGTGCGGTACAGACGGCTTTTGACCGTGTTTTCATTGAGATGGAGAGCCTGTGCAATCTCACGAAGGCCCAGATCCTGCGAAAAATAGAGGATAAAAATGCGGAAGGTCAACGGATCGCCATGGGAGAGGAACGCCCAAATTTCATCGCAGAGGACTTGGTCATCTGGATTCGACTCCACATCCAGCAGCTCGCGTTCGATGGCTTCGAAGGATTCCTCCTCATCGTGCGGAGAAAAAACGGGAAGGCAGTTTCTCAGCATGCTGGCTGCGCCATAATGATGATAAAGCTCATTACGGGCGATGCGCATGACATAATGCTGTGGATCACGCACGGGTTCTCCTGACCGGCGCAGACGCTGATAAAGGGCCAGGTAGGTGTTTTGCACCAGATCGCCAATGTCCGACGGGGCTGCACAGCGGCAGATGATATAGCGCAGCACGGAATCATAGGTTTCTTCATACAGCTTTGTAAATGCGGCATCCAGCGATTCTTGTTTCAACTTCCTCACCCTTTTCCCCCTGCGGACGGGCCGCTTTACAATGGCTCTCTATTCTAGTAGAGTGGTGCAAGGGGCAAAAAGTTGCCCCTTGTTTTATGTTTTGTTTCTGAGCTGTGATTCCACGGATTGAAACGAACGCTTTTTGGAAGCGCATTTTCAGCAGTCTATCCGCCAATTATATTGCTACAGTACTTATACGGCTTTGTATTCCGAGTTATGCAAAAAACCATGCGCCAATATAGAAGGGGGGACTGTTGCAAAATGAAATATTTTGCAACAGTCCTCCTAAAAAACATTTGAAAGCACGCTTTTTCCATTTCTGCGCATCCTTCTGCATAATGCAACGCGCCCTCCACGCATAAACCGCTTGCGGGCTATGCAAAAGGGTTCGGATTTCACGTTAAAAAAACAAAACTGCATTTTTTCAGCCTTTGCGGAACCTTTCTATTCTATATGCTGGTCTCTGCGGAAAATCTGTTTTTGTTTTTTAGGTGCAGCCCCCGTGTTCCAATATACTGTTTACCCCTGGTTTTCGCTCCTAATCACGGTTTTGAAGCCTGTAAAACAAGCGCTTCCGCCTCCTGAATACCCAGCCCAACCTCACTGGGGTGATGGGCGTCTGATGCGGTTTGAATGCGTACGCCGATGCGCTTCATTTCTTGCAGCAGGGGCGGTTCCATTCCTAGCCGCGCTCCATGCCTGCGGAAAATTCCACTGTTTTGCTCGGCATACATCCCGCTTTGCGCTAATGCAGCAGCCAGCCGCTTATAATAAGGCTCCAGCGAACAGGAGGGGAGATGGCCAAAAAGCTTGAGGCTGTCTGGATGGGCGAGGCCATCAAACACGCCGCAGGAGGCCAGTTGAATGCTCAGCTCAAAAAAGCGGCGGTACAATTCGTCGATCTCTATGCCCTTCCATAGCTCCGGCTTGTGATCGAAGGCAAACGCATCAATAAAATGGATACTGCCAACCAAAAAATCTAGCCCTAAATTTTTCGTACGGCTTTCCACAAAAGCTTCGCAGCCGGGGAAATAGCAAACTTCTAGTCCGAATTGAATTGGCAGTGGCCACTGTGCCCGGCGAACTTCATTGGCGAGGTGCAGAAATTCATCCAGATCGCGCTTTCCACCCTTGCGGCCCAACCATGCGTCAATAAAATCATTTTGCATGCAAACCGGCTTGTACATGGGTAAAAATTCTGGGAAGAGGTAACTGTGCTCCAGCAGGTGGATTTCCGAAAGGCCTCTTTGAAGAGCATAGCCAACATATTTTTTCACCCAGGCGAGGGTATAGGGCCCGGTTTCCAGATGAATGTGGCAATCAAGCATAGCGGAATTCTCTCCTCAGGGCATTTTCTCCGGCGGGATCAACTGCGCGCCGCCTGAAGCAATTCTTCATAGATTTTTTCTTTTTTCACACGGCCGGCGGCGGAGAGGGAGAGATGGTCAAAGTGCAAAAATTCCTCCGCCAGCGTACGCACTTCTTCCAACGTGACCGCGCGCACGCGCTCCATAATTTCATCCGCGCTTTTCACTTCGTTATAAAGCAGCTCGCCGCGGCCCATCTGGGCGGCGCGGGACTGTGTTGACTCCATATTCATAATGAGCCCTGAGAGATATTGCTCCTTGGCACGGGCAAGTTCTCGCTGCGTGAGCGACGCGGCAAAACCGTCGATAATACGGAAAACCTCCCGCAGCGCCTTTTTTTCATTGCGCGGTGAAAGCGCCATATCAACGCCGAGGATTCCCGCCTCGAGGTAGGAGGCGGAGAAGGATTCGATTTCATAGACGAGCCCCAGCTCTTCCCGAATGCGCTGATACAACCGGGAGGAGGAAGAGGTGCCGAGCACCGACATGAGCAGGCGCATGGCAAAACGACGGTCATCCTGCGCGCCGATTCCGGGCATCGCAAGCGCGAGCTGCGTTTGTTCAAAATCCTTTTTACGAAGCGTCAGGCACTTACGGTATTGTGCGGGGCTGGCCTGCACCGGATTGCCGCTATTGGTCATAGGGCCAAAAAATTTTTCACACAGCCGCACGATCTCTTCCCGGTCAAAACGTCCACACACAGCGGCCACCATACGCTCCGACGTATAATAGCGGCGCATATGCGCGCGAAGGTCATCCACTGTTAGGGAGGAAACGGTTTTTCGCTCTCCCAAGATGTTGGAGCCGAGCATATCCCCTTGCCAAACACCGGCATAGAGATTATCCGCGCAAAGATCCTCCGGGCTATCTTCATACATATGTAGCTCTTCGAGGATGACACCACGCTCTGTTTGCAAATCTTTCTCCAAAAGGGCGGGTTGTGTGAGCATATCGCAGAGGATATCAAAGGCGGTGCCGACATGCCGGTCGAGTGCCCGCGCATAAAAGCAGGTGTATTCTTTTGTGGTGTAGGCGTTAAGCGCGCCGCCGATTTCATCCATCTGCTCAGCAATGGCTAAAGCAGACCGGCGGGCTGTGCCCTTAAAAAGCATATGCTCAATAAAATGGGAAACGCCTGCGGTTTGCGGCGTTTCATAGCGGGAACCGCTCCCGACCCAAATGCCCATGGTGGCGCTTCGCGCCCAATCGACGGGTTCCAGGATTATGCGAAAGCCGTTTGGCAAAGTAATTTTTTCCATATCAATCTACCATACCTTTCTGGATCGCCCAATATCAAAGCAGACCCGGCCAGGTGCAGAGTTGCAGAGCAGATTCTGAAATCTTCCGTTATGCACAGGTTTGCAGTTGGATTTTGGCCCTCTAAATTTGAAAGACAACTCTTTCATGGAATATGCCGATCAGGGCAGATTCCCTTTCGTTATGAATTGGGGACAGGTTGCCTTTTGTTACGAGGCAAGGCAAGAAACAAAACAAGCTAACCGCAAGCACATAGAAGCAGGGGGTACGCACCGTTGCATGAGAGCAGTCAGCTAATGGCTATTACTTTATATTATACATAATTTCGAACAAAAATCAAGTTGTCAGCCCTGCTGGTAACAGTCGAATTGACGAAACTTTCCAATCGATATGGGCGCTATATAAAATTGTTATCAATTTGTTTTCAATTGAAAAGCAATTATGCTTTGCTTTTTTCATACAAATCTGATACACTAATAGCCGTTATCTGAAAGAAACAGGAAGGGAGGTTTTTATGCTGAAAAGCACAAATAAGCATGTGGGAATTTTTTCTTTTATTGGAAATAATATTTTGATGTTTATTTTTACATTGGCGTTTGGTGCACTGATTACCTCGCGCGGAATTGATCTGTCGGCCGTAACGCCGGCGAAGATTTTTTTCTCCGCAATGTACATAGGCCTGGTGTTTGTCGTATCCAGTGTGTGCGGTTATCACAATAATCGCGGCGGGCTGATTGCGCTGCTGCTGGTGTCGCTGTATCCAATCGTCGGAACGATTGGCTCCACGATGGCGGCGCAGGCGGGTGTGAGCTTGTCCGGGGCGGCAGTGCCGTTTTATTTTGTGTTCCTCCTAGGAAGCACGCCTTTAATGCCGGTGATGGCGGCGGCCAACCTGACACGCCTGTATGGGGTTGAATTGCTGGCGGTGTTTATTGCGCAAAGCATTTTAATTGTGGCGGTATGGTTTGCAGCAAGGGCATGGCGCAGGATGAAAAAAAAGTTAGGTATTGATGAAAAAGCCGATAATGCAGTTAAGGTTTCATGAAGAATTTCGTTGCCGCCGGTAGGAATACCGGCGGATTTTTTTGTTGGCGGCAAGTGATTTAAGCGGGCCGGGTGATGCATCACCCGGCCCGCTTTGTTGCAGGCGTCGCTTTACGCGCCCTGTTCAGATGGGTGGTCGAACTGGCTGTTGTAAAGCTTCGCATAAAATCCGCCCTTTGCCATCAGGCTATCGTGCGTGCCCTGCTCCACAATGTCGCCACCCTGCATGCAGAGGATGAGATCCGCATCGCGGATGGTGGAGAGCCGGTGCGCAATGATGAAGCTTGTGCGCCCTTCCATCAGGTGGTCCATCGCCTTTTGAATGAGCAGCTCTGTACGGGTATCGACGGAGCTGGTGGCCTCGTCAAGGATCAGCACTTTCGGGTTGGAGAGGATGGCGCGCGCGATGGTTAGAAGCTGCTTTTGGCCTTGTGAGACGTTGCTCGCCTCCTCATTGAGTACCATGTCATAGCCGCCGGGCAGCGTTTTGACAAAATGATGGACTTGAGCCGCTTTCGCAGCCGCAATGACTTCTTCATCGGTTGCGTTGAGGTTGCCGTATCGGATGTTATCTTTAATCGTGCCGTTATAGAGCCACGTATCCTGTAGCACCATGCCGAATATGGAGCGCAGCTCGTTGCGTGTAAAATTGCGGATATCATATCCGTCAATGAGGATCGCACCTTCATTGACATCGTAGAAACGCATGAGGAGCTTCACCATCGTTGTTTTACCGGCGCCTGTCGGGCCGACAATGGCCACCTTCTGGCCGGGCTGGATATTGGCGCTGAAGTCATGGATGATGATCTTATCCGGCGAATAGCCGAATTTGACATGGGCAAACTGGACGCTGCCCTGGATGTGAACGAGGCTGTCGGTATCCGGCGTATCGTCATCCGGGTTAATGTGCACTACCGCTTGCTCCTCGCTTTCCTCCGGCTCCGCGAGGAATTCAAATACGCGCTCGGCCGCCGCTGCCGTTTGCTGCAAAACGTTGCTGGAGTTGGCAAGTTGGTTGATCGGCATGGTGAACTGCCGAACATATTGCATAAACGCTTGAATATCGCCTACGGTCATCGCACCGTGCGCCGCACGCCATGCGCCGAGAATGCAGACGGCGACCCAGCCGAGATTGCCGATAAAATTCATCACAGGCATCATGATGCCGGATAAAAACTGTGATTTCCAGGCGGATGCGTATAGGGTGCCGTTGTATTCATCGAAGGTCTTTACGGCAGCCTCTTCGCCGTTGAAGGCTTTCATTACGGTGTGACCGCCATATATTTCCTCCACATGCCCGTTCACATGGCCTAAATAGGCCTGCTGTTGCGCAAAGTATTTTTGAGAGCGCTTGACGATTTTCAGGATGAAAAGGAAGGAGAGCGGAAGAATGCAGAGCGCTACAAGCGTGAGCTGCCAGCTAATGGAGAGCATCATGATGAGGATACCGAGGAAGGTGGCGGCGGAGGTGATGATTTGCGTGACGCTCTGGTTGAGCGATTGGCTCAGGGTATCGATATCATTGGTTACGCGGGAGAGCACTTCGCCGTGGGTGATGCGGTCAAAATAGCTGAGGGGCATACGGTTAATCTTCTGCACAATATCGTTGCGCAGGTTATAAGTGACTTCCATCGTGATGCCGGTCATGATCCAGCCCTGCCCATAGGAGAAAAGCAGGCTCGTCAAATACAGAATCAGCAGCGTCAGCAAAATGTTCGCAATCGCGCCGAAATCGATGCCGGCGCCCGCACCGGTGATCTTGCCCATAATGCCGTTGAAGAGCTCTGTGGTCGCATTGCCGAGCACCTTTGGACCCACGATAGTAAAGATGGTGGAGGCAACGGCAAAGAGCATCACAAGGAGCAGGCGGAATTTATAGCGGCTGAGATAGTGAAGCAGCTGCTTCATTGTGCCCTTGAAATCTTTCACTTTCGGTTTGCCATGCGCTGCGGCGGCTGGGCCGTGTCTCATTCCAATTCCTCCTTTGACAACTGGGATTGCGCGATCTCGCGGTAGGTCGGACAGGTTTCAAGAAGTTCCCGATGCGTCCCCTTGCCGGCAATGCGCCCTTCATCGAGCACGATAATCTGCTGCGCATTCATAATGGTGCTCACGCGCTGCGCGACGATCAGCACGGTGGAGTCGCCGGTGTGCTCCTGTAATGCGCGGCGCAGAGCGGCGTCCGTTTTGAAATCAAGGGCGGAGAAGCTGTCGTCAAAAATATAGACCGGCGCTTTTTTGCAAGCGCCCGTGCGATGGAAAGGCGCTGCTTCTGCCCGCCGGAAACATTGCCGCCGCCCTGCGCAATGGGCGTTTTCATCCCCTCCGGCTTTTCCTGTATAAATTCTTGCGCCTGGGCAATAGCGGCGGCCAGGGCAAGGTCGTCTTCGCTTGCGTCCGGCGCGCCGTAGCGGAGATTAGAATCAATATCACCGGAGAAGAGAACGCCCTTCTGCGGCACATAGCCGATTTTTGCCCGCAGCTCGTGCTGCGGAATTTTGCGCACATCCACGCCGTCGAATAGGATTTCACCCTGCGATAACGTAACATGAAACGGGGATCAGGTTAATCAGCGTTGATTTTCCGGAGCCGGTGGAGCCGATAAATGCGGTTGTTTCGCCTGGCTTCGCCGTGAAGGAGATATTACTGATCACATCTTCATCTGCATTTTCATAGCGGAAGCAAACGTTGCGGAATTCGATTTCCCCACGCGGATTTTTTCCAAGGGAAACGGGATGCTCTGCATCGCGCACGGAGGGCTCAGTGGCGAGCACTTCGTTGACGCGGTATTAACGACGGATACCGCCGCGCGCGGCATAAGGATGAAGGTCATACAGATCATCAAAAATGCCATGATAATTTGCATCGCATACTGCATAAAGGCCATCATATCGCCTACCTGCATGGTGGCCTGTTCGATCTGATGCCCGCCGATCCAGACGATCACGAGACTCATCACATTCATTAAAAACATCATTGCAGGCATCATAAAAGCGGTTACGCGGTTAACGAAGCGATAGTTGCGGGTCAGGTTGCGGTTGGCGACCTCGAAACGATCCTCTTCATAGGACTGCGTGCCGAAGGCGCGGATTACCATCATGCCGCTCAGGTGCTCGCGCACGACAAGATTCAAGCGGTCAACCAGCTTCTGGACAAGCTTAAATTTTGGCATGACAATCGAATAGATCACGGCGATAAAGCCGACCAGGATCAGCACGCATACTGCGATAATCCAGCTCATGGAAGTGCTTTTCGATAAGGCCATCACCACGCCGCCCACGCCGATGATCGGTGCATACAGAAGCGTGCGCGGCACCATGACGAAAAGGAACTGGATTTGCGTGATATCATTTGTCGTCCGTGTGATGAGAGAGGCGGTTGAGAATTGGTCAAACTCCCCATTGGAGAACGAGGCGACCTTCTGAAACACATCGTGGCGCATATCGCGGCAAATGCCTGCGGCGAAACGCGCTGAGCAGAAGGTGACGCCGATGACGCAAAGCACCATACCGAGCGTCATAAGCAGCATTTTAAGCCCTGTGACGAGGATATAATTGCGCTCAATACGATCCGTGTTGACGCCAAGCTCCCGATAGAGCTGCTTTGTCATCACAATACCCATCTGTGAACCGATGGAACTGTCAGTCTTTGCGGCGGTCTGCTGTGCCTGTTCGAGCACCTGTGTTGGCATGGCCTTGATGAGCGCTTCCATCGCATAGAGCTTTGACAGATCGGTATCCGACAGGTCGGTCTGATCGGTGGAAATCGTCTGGCCGCTCGCCTTGGCCTGCGCTTGCATCAGGCTCATCAGGGTAGACATGCCGCGGCCATAGGCTGCGGCCGCGGCGGAGGGGTCTTCTGCGGAGAGGACGGCAATCGCCTCTGTTTTTAGCAGGGGATATGTCTCTATATACTGCTGCGCCTCCTGCGTGCCGGGCTGTATGGTTTTGTAGCTCGATTCCATCTGCGCTTTGTCCCCTGTGGTCATCAACGATTCAAAAAAATCGAGCCCTTTGCGGCTGATGGCCTTTGGCGCTTGCTCAGAGATACCACCCTGCTGAATCCCGACATTGACAATATCGGACATCAGATTCGGCAGATTCAGATCGCATGCCGCCTGCACAAAGAGCAAAACAACACAGATCAGAATGGGAAGCACATAGGGCTTTGCATAGTGCAAAAGCTTTTTCATTCGATCACCCTTTCCTTACAGCGCGCCCACGCGCACTGCCTCCGGGTTTTCTCCGGATAATAGTTAACATGATTAATTGATATTATAGTAGCTAAAATGGAACTGTCAAGATCAAAAGATGCAATCGTGGATTCTTTTACAAACCGTTCATAATAGAGCCATCCTTTTCATACAAAATCCATTTATTTTTATGCTTGACAAGTTGGGGACAAAAGGATAGACTAAAATTAATTAACTAACGCAATTAATTTTGGCACTGGGGGCGTTCTGCATGGATGGAATGGAATATCAGTTGATTGAAGCGGTGTTTGAAGCGAAGCACAGCCTGCATCGGGTAATCCATTTTGCCAAGGTTCCCCGCGGCACGTTCGCGGCGCTGTTTTTGATCGATCAGATGAATCGGGAGCCGCAGCAGGAGCGGGCCATGCCGGGCGTGACGGTATCCATGCTCAGCGATCGGCTTCACAATTCCCGCCCGGCGGTCACACGGCTGATTAATGATCTGGAAGAGCAGGGCTATGTTGTCAAACTCACTGCAAAGCAGGATAGGCGCTTTGTTTACCTAATGCTGACGCAGGAAGGGCAGGCGGTTCTTTGCCAGGCAAAGCATGCTTTTTTCACCGCGGTTCATGAAATTGTGCAGATGCTTGGGCAGGAGGATTCCCGCGAGCTTCTGCGGCTTTTGCGGCGGATCGCACAGTTGCAGCCGCAGAGCGGGGATACGCAACCCGCACCTGAAGAAATGGGTGCGGTGGAATAAGCTTGATAGGAATGCCGGCAAAAAAGAGCCGTTGCAAAATGCTTTTCATTTTGCAACGGCTTTCTTGATAAAATTCTAGTTACTCCAGCTCTTTCAGAGCCGGCTCCTCTTCCTTCGGCACACGGACCTGCGCATCCTTCACAATTCGAACCTCCTTGCGATGGATGGAAACCGGGGCGGCGTCCGGCCGCTTATGAAGGCGGATCTTGAGCATCCCGGTCAACAGATTGGCATCGATCACAACACCGCGGCCCTCTTTGGTATCCACAATCGCGCCATTTTTGGGCGTAACACGCAGAAGGTGCTCATATGCATTTTGCTCATATTTCAGGCAGCACATCAGCCGGCCGCAGGTGCCGCTGATCTTGACCGGGTTGAGGGAAATTCCCTGCTCCTTCGCCATTTTGATGGAGACGGATTGAAAATCGCCTAAAAAGGTGCTGCAACAAAACGGACGGCCACAGATGCCTAAGCCCCCTAGCAGCTTTGATTCATCGCGCACGCCAATCTGCCTGAGCTCGATGCGCGTGCGGAAAACGCTGGCGAGATCCTTGACCAGTTCGCGGAAATCAACGCGCCCATCCGCTGTAAAGTAAAACATGATTTTGCTTCGGTCGAAGGTGTATTCCACTTCGACGAGCTTCATCTCCAGCTTATGCGCTGCGATTTTTTGCAGGCAAATTTGAAATGCATCTTTTTCTTTAGCGCGGTTTTCCGCCACAATTTTTAAATCTTCGGGCGTGGCGGTGCGAATGATCATTTTCAGGGGCTTTACGATCTGATCCTCCGGCACCTCGCGGTTTTCCATTGCCACCTCGCCGCATTCAATGCCACGCGCCGTTTCCACAATTACAGATTCCCCCTTGGAAAAGGGCTTGTCATCCGGGTCGAAGTAATATACCTTTCCAGCGCCTTTAAAACGGACGCCTACAATTTCGGCCATATATTTATAATTCCTCCGTTACAAAAATCTATCGTTATTTCCCAGCGGCGCGCCTGAGCGTACTGCACAGCCGCGTGATGAGCAAATTTTGATTGGCGTTACGCAGCAAGCTGTGGTTTAAGCTGCTGATTGTGTCGATCACGGCTAAAAGCCTTTCCTGCGTGAGCGCCCCTGCGAGGTAAGCTGCCGTTTCATCCGTCGGCTCCATTCCGCAGCTGATGCGCGCCGCCTCTCGGAAGATCAGCATCATGCGCGCAAGGCACAAGGCAGTCAGCTCTTTATCCTTTCAAGCTTTCCGGTCAGGGAGAGTAGTGGGAATTCAGCAGCAGCGGCAACCGCCCGCGCCATCTGGTCAGAAAGGTCGTTTGCCTTCTGCTCCTTTTTGCCTGCGGCGGCCGTGAGCTCCTGCGCGGGCGAATCCAGTGTAAACGTAGTCACCCGCGATAGGATGGTGGGCAGCATTTTTGTTTTGGAATCACAGGCCAGAAGAAAAACTGCATAGGCGGGCGGTTCCTCTAACACCTTTAGCAAGGCGTTCTGCGCCTGCGGGGACATCGACTGTGCGTTAAGCAGCAGATAGGCCTTATAGGAGGCCTCGTTGGGCAGGATAAACACATCCTCCCGCACCTCCCGCACTGTTTCGATGTGAAAAGAGCGGGCTGCTTCGCCGCCTTCCGCCTCGAAAATATCCGGGTGCGCCTGGGCAGCAGCCTTTTGGCAGGCGGCGCATTTGCCGCATGGATGCTCGCCGGACGAAGTGCATACCAACGCCTGCGCGATCAAACGAACCAGGGTTTTGCGCTCCTGCGCTGAACCGCCCTCAATAAGGACGGCATGCGGGAACCGGCCCGCCTCCAAAAGCTGTGCAATCTGCTTGCAAGCCTGCGGGCTTGCGCGAAAAGAACCAAACTTCATAGCGCTCCCTTGCTTTACAGCTTATAAAACTGCGCCACATCCAGCACAAAAACCGTTGCACCGCCGACCGTGATTTCGACGGGGGCGGACATGAGCGGCTCATTGATGTAGGTGGAGGCAGGTTGGACGAGCTGCGTGCGCTTGCGGCTAAAGCGGCCGATGAGATCGATCAGCTCGGAAACGCGCTCATCCTCCACGCCGATCAGGAGCGTGACGTTCCCCGCCCGCAGGAAGCCGCCGGATGTGGAAAGCTTGGTGGCGCTGAATTCCGCGCGGGTAATCTCAGAGAGCACGGCGTGACTGTCATCATTATTGACAATTGCAACGACCAATTTCATAATAAAGCCATCCTTTCACGAAATCGCTGGGATGTGAATGATTAGGTTGAACTGTGGCCCAATAGCCCACTTACATTATAATGCACCGCGCACTATTTTACAACTTCAATCTCTAAAATACCAGATTGCGCCAGCAGATCTGCGCATTCCGGGGTGATGCGTTCACCTGGCATGATGGCCGGAATTGCGGGCGGGCATGGGCATGCGGTTTGAGCGGCAATTCGGCCTTGCGCCATGCATAGCGGGAGCCGCACCCTCGGAGAAAGGAGCGCTTCGCGGGGCGATGCAGCAATAGGCGGCGGGGCGGGCAGCAAAGAGGAGGGGGAAAAGGGCTCGCCCACGGGCATCGTTGTCAGCGCCGCCCGCAGTTGGGAAAAATCTTTCTCGGTATTGAAGGGAGAGAGCAGCAGGATCAGGAAGGCCTCATCCGCATATTCCACCTCGATCCCCGCACTGCGCAGGTGCAGGGCGGCCTGCTTCCCGCTGACGCCCGCGTGCGCGGTATTCCAGACGAGATGGAGCGGGTCGCACAGCCCTTCCGGTGGAAGGAAGCCGAGTGTTTGGGCATAAGCGTTGAGTTCGTTTGCCTGGGCTGCTGTTTTGGCATAGGCTGCTTTCCCCTCTTCCTCCAGCCACGCGCGGCACAGGTCGAGCGAAAGCAGGATGGGGAAGGAAGGGCTTGTGGAACCGAACAGTGCCATTGCAGCCCGCACCTGGGGCAGATAGCGGCCGCTCCCAATCTGAAAATAAGCGCCGCCCGTAAGCACGGGCAGTGTTTTGTGCGCAGAGTCAGCGCACATCGCAGCCCCTTGGGAAAGCGGATGGAGTTTGCGGTCGAGGAAGAAGAGATGCGCGCCGTGCGCGTTATCTACAATCACGGGCACATTGTATTGTTGTGCCGCGGCGCAAATGGCGTTTAAGTCGCTCATCACGCCGTAATAATCCGGCGTAGTGAGGTAAACAGCCTTTGCGTCCGGGTGTTTTTGCAACGCTTTTGCCACATCGTCCGCCTGGATTCTCCCGGCAAGGCCAGGCCCGGCGTCTTGCCGGGGCCAAACCCATATGGGCGTAATGCCTAGCAGTGCCATCGCATGAACCGCGCTGCGGTGAACAGTGCGGCCCATGACGACCGTTCCCCCCAGTGGAGCGGCAAGGCGTAGCATAGCCTGGATACAAAGCGTGCATCCGCCTGCGGAAAAAAACGTGCCTGCCGTGCCAAAGGCTTTTGCCGCCGCCTGTTCTGCCAACAGGGTGGGGCCTTCCGCGTCAAAAAGGCTACCAGTGGAGGGGAGCTCTGTCACATCGAATATGGGCAGCTTTCCCAACGGGGCAAGGCAGCCCGCCCGGCCCTTGTGCCCAGGCATATGGAGGCTGACCTGTTCTGTTTGCCGGTGCCGCATCAATGCCTCATAAAGCGGGGCGCAAGCGCTCATCTGGGATCCCCACTTTCTGCTAAGGATTCGGATTGAGACCTTCCATTCAGGGGAGCGGAGAGTAGTTTCAGATTTCGCTCAATCACCTTCCTGCCGCGCCACGCATAGGCCATGCCCTCGAGCGGGCCATTTTCGACAGCTGAGGCATGAAAGGTATGGGCGAACTCCGTCAGGGGCCGAATGGCCGCTTGTGCGTTCATCGGGCAAGTGGTCTGGCAGATATCACAGCCCCATGCACAGCCTGAGCGGCGGATCAGAGCGGCTTCCTGTTCGCTGAGAGAGCCTTTTCGTTGCGTCAGAGCGGACATGCATTTGGATCGATCCAGCCCCTTGCCGGTCAATGCGCCGGTGGGGCAGGCGGAGATACACCTCCCACAGCCAATGCAGGGGCGGATTTGATGCGGCGGGGCGTCGATTGGCAGCGTTGTAACGATCTCCCCAATAAATACCCATGAACCGTAGCGTTCATGGATTAAAAGGCCGTTTTGACCGATGCGGCCAAGCCCGGCCAATGCGGCGGCGCGCACCTCCGGAATTGGGGAATTATCGGTAAACGGCACGAATGCTTCTTCGGGAAATGCCTGCTCTAGAGCCGATACAGCTCGTTTGAGGTATTGCGGCACGATTTCGTGATAATCCCCCACCGCGGCATAGCGGGATAAGTTCCCGCCCTGATAGGCCGCTTCCTCCATTGCGTAGGGGAAAAGAGCCACGAATATGGATTTTGCATCCGCGGGCAACCGCTCCTTTGCCCGGCATTCAAGAATCTGGGGGCGCAGCGGCTCAAACGGGCAGCATCCAAAAATCGGAATGCCGGCGCAAGATAAAATCGTTTTTATTTTTGGAAGCTGTTCCATCGTGTGGCTCCCCTTTTCATTGATTTGTATGCCTGTTATATGGTTTGGGATAAAGCGATCATCAAGGGCATCGTCAGAATGGAGAGGAAAGTGATTACGGCAACCACTTTGGAAGAAAGCCCGGTATCACGACCGTATTTGGCGGCGAACATGACGGTGTTATTTGCTGTGGGCGCGCTCGCGGAAATGATGCAGGAGGTCAGCAGCGCGCCGGTGACGCCGCACAGGCGGAAAATCAGCAGCATGAGGGCAGGCAGCACAAGCAGCTTGAGCGCGGCCGCCAAATAAATTTTTTTCTCCCGGAACATCGTTTTTAAATCCGTGTTGGCAAGATAGGTGCCGAACATGATCATCGCCATTGGCGTGTTTAGCCCGGCGATAAAGGAGATTGGATCCGCGAGGACAACGGGCAGCTTTACCTCCAGCAGGTAAAGCGGAAGGCCGATAGCAACGGAGATCGTGCCCGGGTTGAATAAAAGCTTTTTCCAATTGAAATGCCTCCCGCCGGACATCACGGCTACACCGTGCGTAAAGCAGACAACGTTGAAGGGGATCAGGCAGGCAGAGCAATAAAACACACCGGGCGCGCCGAGCAGCGCCTGCGCCATGGGCAGCGCCATATAGCCGACGTTCCCATAAACGCTCGCGTAGCGGTAAATGGCGTTTTCCTCACGGTTCCCCCCGCGAAAAAAGGGAAGGGAGATCAAGATCGCAGCGCCATGCATGGCAAACCCGCAAACGGTGGAGACCAGCAGCGCGGTGGCGTTTTCCGCCGTCAGCTCCATGGAGAGGAAGGATTGTGTGATGATGGCAGGTGTAACGATATAAAAAAGGAGGTCGTTCGTCATCCGAGCGGCCTTTTCTTTATAAAGCCCGGTTTTATCTGCAAAAAAACCGACGGCGATCATGATATACAAAATAAGCACCTGCTGCGCGGCAGTCGCCATATTTTCTAAAAACAAAACAATTCCCCGCTTTGCAAGAAGAATTCAAAATAAAAGAAAGGCGGGCTTTTGCCCGCCCCAGAGGTTATGTTTGTTAGGCGACATCTCCAACGTCAATTTTTCGCATTGCAAAGGCTCCCTGGATCAGGACAAACAAAATCAGCAGCGATGCCATCAGATCGCACAGCTCAAAGGGAGACTGCGCGGCAAGCTGAGAAGAACGGCCGATGACAACCATCACCAGGCGCGGTACGGAGCAAGCGAAGCCAAACAAGGCGGCCGGTAATCCATAGCCATACAGGCTCCACATTGCGCCGCGGTCATCTACATGTGCGCAGATCCGTGCAAAATTCAGGAAGAATAGAAGCATTGCTGCGAGCATGAATAGTTCTAACAGGAGATCGGAAATATTTTTAAAATTAATCGTGCGGGAGAAACGGAAGATCATGCGCGCCATAATCCAACACAGCGGCGCAACAGCAAGCAATTTGAATTGGGAATAGTCCAGCTTGCCTGTAATATAGTGATAGCCGAAAAAGAGAAAAAACACACAGCTAAGCACTGCAAACAGCACTTCAAAAATCAAGGCAAAGCCGCCGGTTTTGATGAGGTAAAGGAATAGGCTCGTGTTTTGCTGTATCACAAGCGCGTTGCGCTCCGAGAGAATATTCAGGAAGTTTTCGGTTTGAGAAATGGCATCCACCACCAGCGAAACAGCGAAGAGAAGCGATACGGTGCCAAGGCCGATATTTTTCCGTTTCCACAGCCGCACAGGTACATCTCCGCTCAAATAGGAGATTACCACCAGCACAACCGTGAATACGGCGAGCAGAATATACAGCGTGGGGATCGTGGCGCTATGACCGGTATAAAAGCCGGTTTCCGGCTCGATTAGACGCATCAGCTGATAGGTGCGCAGCGGCAAAACGGCCACCAGCCCCGCGGCGAAAATACATAGAACGGCCATCATTGGGATAGATTCGAAACGCCCTTTGAGCTTGAGCTTCATAAATCAATCACTCCTGCTTTTTGATGCGGAACAAGCCATTGTCATATGGTTCCGCGCAAATGGGATATGTGTTATAAGGTTTGCGTTCAGGTTTGTTTGCCCGATCCATAACTGGGCCAGCCGGTTGCCCGGCTCAGGCCGTTAGATCCGCTCTTCTGTGGGAACATAAACCGAAGAGTGCGGCTGTGCCTCCGTGCGCTGTGTGATTGGGGTGTAGACACCGGGGAGAGAAACGCTTTTGTAGGCCGGGCGAATGATCCGGCCGCCGCTGATGAGCTCTTCCATCCGGTGTGCAGCCCAGCCGGCCATGCGGGCAACGGCAAATAGGGGGGTGAAGAGATCCACAGGGATGCCGAGCATCCGGTATACCAAGCCGGAATACAGGTCCACATTGGCGCACACACGCTTTTTGTTCCCTTTCTCACGGGCAAAAATTTCAGGCGTTAATCGCTCAACCAGCTCGATGGAACGGAACTTTTCCTCAAACTCTGTGCCGGATGCAAATTTACGAGCCTGTTCCTTAAGCAGCACGGCGCGCGGATCAGAGAGCGTATAGACAGCGTGCCCCATGCCGTAAATCAGGCCGCTGTGGTCTCCAGCCTGCTTATGAATGATTCGCTTGAGAAAATCGGCCACCTGACCCTCATCCGTCAGGTCGGATATCTCTTGCTCCATGCAGTCCAACATTTGGGTTACCTTGATGTTGGCGCCACCATGGCGGGGGCCTTTGAGGGAGCCGATGCCTGCGGCGATGGCGGAATAAGTATCTGTTCCGCTGGAGGTGAGCACCCGAGTGGAAAAGGTGGAATTGTTGCCGCCGCCGTGTTCTGCATGTAGCATCAGGCACAGATCCAGCAGCTTTGCCTCTTCATCGGTAAACTTCCGGTCAGAACGGATGGAGTTGAGGATAAATTGAGCGGTGGTATGTTCCTTTCGGATCGGATGGATGTACATGCTCTTATGATAATAATGCCGGCGTTTGACCTGATAGGCATAGCTCATAATGGTTGGAAGCTGGGCAACGAGCTGGATGGATTGCCGCAAAACATTTTCAATGGAGATATCATCCGGCTGCTCGTCATAGGAATAGAGGGCCAGCACGCAGCGCGCCAGCTTATTCATGATATCCGGCGAGGGCGCCTTCATAATCATATCCTCAATAAAATCTTCCGGGAGCTCGCGGCACTGGGCCAAGGTCTGCGTAAAGGCTGTGAGTTGCGCCTGCGTGGGCAGCGTGCCAAACAGGAGCAGCCAGGCAACCTCTTCATAGCCGAAGCGGTCCTCCGCTTCGCAGCCATGCACCAGATCGAGCAGATCTATCCCGCGGTAAATCAGGCGGCCGGGCACCGGTACGCGCTCTCCGTCGCTGACATAATAGCCCTGCACGTTGCAGATACGGGTGAGCCCCGCCATAACGCCTGTGCCATCTTGGTTGCGCAGGCCGCGCTTGACGGAATAACGCTCGAAGTCGGCAGGGTTGATGGAGTTATTTTTGCCAAGCTCCTTGCATAAATTGGAAAGAGAATCGTTGGAAAGGGGGGAGATATAGTTTGCCATTGGCATCACCGCTCTAAAAAATATAATCGTTCATAATATTGTATAACGCTGACAGGGTAAAGTCAAGGTTTTCAATGAGAGCCTGCATAGGTGGGCTGGCGTGGAGCAACCTCCACACGCCGCCCCTGCGATTGGGAAAGGATGAATAAAATGCGCAGATATGGAGTTTTGTGTATGGTACTGCTGCTGATTATGGTGGTTACGCCACTGCTGGCGATGGGGGAGAACGCCGCTCAAATTCCGGACAGCCTCTCTCCTGGAGATTCCGCCGGAGAAGGGCAGAAGGGGCAGGCGGGGGAATCGGGGACGATGAAGGTGCTACGCGCTTCCAGCAACCGAGTGGAGACAATGAGCGACTTGGAATATGTGATCGGAGCAGTCAGTGCGGAAATGCCGCCAACCTACCATACGGAAGCGCTCAAAGCGCAGGCGGCTGCCTGCTACACCTTTGCGCTGCGCAGCCGCAACGAGCAGCTGAAAAAGCCGGACGACGCGCTTTCCGGCGCCTATCTCAACGACGATAGCTCACAGCACCAGGGCTTTATCAGCAAGGAGGAGAGCCGGGAAAAATGGGGCGACAAGTTCGACACCTATTATAAAAAAATCAGTGAGGCCTGCGAGGCAGTCGTCGGCAAGGCGATCGTATACGATGGAGAGCCAATTGTCGCTGCTTTCCATGCCATATGCAGCGGGCAGACGGAGAGCGCGCAGGTGGTTTGGGGGAAGGATCTGCCGTATCTCCAATCTGTGCAGAGCACAGGAGACCGGCTTTCACCGGACTATGCTTCCACACTTTCTCTCACAAAGGATCAATTTAGCACAATGGCCAAAAAGCTGGGCGAGGTTTCTCTGGAGGATGACGCATCCAAATGGTTTGCAAGCCCGGAAACTTCCAAGGCGGGGACGGTTACGGCCATCACCATCGGCGGGCAAAAGGTGACCGGGCAGCAGGTACGTGAGGCCTTTGGCCTGCGCAGTGCATGTTTTACCTTGGAATATAAAAATGACCGGTTCACCTTCCACGTCAGAGGCTATGGCCACTGCGTGGGGATGAGCCAGTATGGCGCGGATTATATGGCCCGACAGGGCAGCTCCTGGGAGGAGATCGTTCAGCATTATTACAAAGGGGCGGAGATCAAAGAACTGTGAACCTACTGATCAGACTTTGCCAACACCTGTTCCATCCGGGTCATCAGGCTTTTGCGTGCGCGGGAAAGCTTGACGCGCGCGAGCTTCTCCGAGCAATTGAGCAGGGCCGCCAGTTGGGCGGTGTTGCAGCCATGGGCATATTTTAAAGTAAGCGCGTAGCGGTAATCGGGAGGCAGGCAGCGGATCACTTGCAAAATCGTTTCCTCCTGCTCCCGGCGCAATAGCAGCACGTCCGGACGATTCTCCTCATCCTCTGGGTCGGAATCCAATTCCATCATCTCTTCTAAAGACGATTCCTCCTGGGTTTTGTTGCGCTTGCGCTTCATATCGTAGGAAATATTTTTAATGACCGTTATCAAAAATGCGATCGTTTTGTGCTCGTCTGACTCGTCAATTTTATCCAGGCAGCTGATGATACGGATAAATGTTTCCTGCACGGCATCCTCCGCAAGGTGCTCGTCAAACAGAATATTCTGCGCCGTATATTTCAGGCAGCGTTCATATTGGTGGAAGAGACGTTCAAATTTATCACGCTCCTCCTGTGTGTCAATGAGAGAAAGGTAAAGGGTAAGCACGCTGCCACCTCGCTTGTTGTCTGAGTAAAATCCGGGTGTTTAACAGGCCGCTTCGCATTCGTTTTGGCATGGATTATTTTAGCATGCTTCCCGGGAGAAGGCAAGTTTCGAGTGGAATAAATCCAATTCGACCAGTTTTGGGGGCAAAATAAGGGCGCGCTGCAAATGGTGGACATACCTGCTTTGCAGCGCGCCAGTTTTATAGCGCCATATTAAGTTCTTTTGCTGAGAATCCTGGCAGAGTTCAGTACGGCGAGGATCGTAACGCCTACATCGGCAAATACAGCCGCCCACATACCTGCAAGGCTCAGCGCGCCAAGCAAGAGCACAATACCTTTTACGAGGAGCGCAAACGTGATATTAAACCGAATGATCCGCATGCAGCGGCGGAAGAGGACGATTGCCTGTGGCAGCTTAGAGGGCTGATTATTCGTTAAAACAACGTCGCCCGCTTCGATAGCCGCATCTGTGCCGAGCCCCATTGCAACGCCGACATCCGCGGCGGCAAGCACGGGGGCGTCATTGATGCCATCGCCGACAAAGGCGGTCACGCCGTTTTCCCGTTTGATCTGTTCCAGGATCTCCAACTTTTCCTCCGGCAGAAGGCCGGCGTGGTATTCGGTAATCCCGCACGCTGCTGCCGCTTCTCTGGCCGCTTCCTCATGGTCGCCTGTGAGCATAACAATCCGGCTGACACCCAGCGCACGCAACTGCTTTACCGCAAGGGCGGAATCCTCCCGCAGTTTGCCGGAAACAGAAACGGCTCCCAAAAGCTGCCCTCCGCGAGCAACATACACCATCTCGTTTGGCAGAGCGGAGATATCCACTCCATGCTCCTGCATGAGCCGTTTTGCACCGCAGAGGATTTCTTCTCCATCCGCGATCACACGGGTGCCACCGCCCGGCGTTTCTGAAAAATTGCTGATCCGGGATTCCTCGATTTCTCCAAAAGCCTCGGAGATCGATCGGGCTATCGGGTGTTTGGAGCGGCATTCAGCGAGCGCCGCCGCCTCTAAAACCGCTTGCTCGGAAACACCGTTTACCGCGGCGATATGGGTGACGGTAAATTGATCGGTGGTGAGAGTGCCGGTTTTATCAAATACAACGGCTCCTGGCTTTTCGAGAGTTTCGATATAACAGCCGCCTTTGACGAGAATGCCACGTTTAGAGGCGGCGCCAACCCCTGCAAAGAAACCCAGCGGAACGCTTAACACAAACGCGCACGGGCAGGAGGCTACGAGGAACACAAGCGCGTTATGCGCCCATTCCTTCCAATCGCCGCCGAGCAGAGGGGGGACGATGGCGAGCAGAGCTGCCAATATTACAACGGCAGGCGTGTAGATCTTTGCAAATTTCGTGACAAGCCGTTCCACTGGCGCTTTGCGCTGGGCGGCATTTTCTACCATATCAATGATCCGGGAAGCGGCGGACTGTGCATAGGAGTTAACGACCCGCATCGTTAGGGTTCCTGGGCCGTTAATCATGCCGCTGAGCAATTCAGATTCCGGCCCGGCATTTTGCGGGGCGCTTTCGCCAGTAATGGCGGAGGCGTCCACCGTGCTTTCGCCGGAAAGCACCACGCCATCGAGCGGGATGCGCTCAAAGGGCAAAATTTGCAGTGTTGCGCCTACTTCCACCTCTTGCGCGGAAACTTGCTGCGTGGCGCCGTCCGGCAGCAAAAGATTGGCGGTATCCGGCCGGATTTCAGATAACGCGGCGATTGATTTGCGGGAGCGGCCGACTGCATAGTGCTCAAACAATTCTCCCACGCCAAAAAAGAGGGTAACGGCGGCAGCTTCCGCAAAATCGCCCATAAAAGAGGCGGCGACAACGGCAATGGTAACAAGCAAATGCTCATCTAAGCTGATATGGCGTAGGCTCTTGACGGCGGCTGCAAAGACCGGCCAGCCGGCGAGCAAAATGCTCGATATGAAAAGAATGGGAGAAAGGATGGCTGGAGCGGCAGGAATTTCCCGGCAGAGATAGGCTGTCACGAAGCATATGGCTGAGGCGATCACAGTGCCGATCTGCCACTTTCCCTCGGCCTCGCTGTGCGTATGACTCCGGCCCTGTTCCGAATGGGATCCGGCTCGATCGCCGGAAAGCTCAACTGCTACACAACCCGGCTCCACACGGCTGATTTCCAGGTTGATCCGGTCTACTAATTCGCGGGGCTCTCCCTTTGCTTTCAAGGTGAGGGTAGCGGTTGGAAAGTTTACGCTCACTTCAGAAAAAGTGTCGATCGCAGAGAGCCGTTCTTCAATTTTGGATGCACAGCTTGCGCAATCCAGGTTATTCAGTTTATACTGCCTGCGGTTTGTCATAAGGAGATCGCTCCTCTCTTGTGTAAAATGTGCTGTAGCCCCGCGGCAAAGATAGAATGGACGTGCTCGTCATCCAGCGCGTAATACATTGTTTTGCCATCGCGCCTGGGGCGAACCAAGCCGGCGGTGCGCAGAATGCGTAGCTGATGGGAAATGGCGCTTTGCCCCATGCCCAGCAGCTCTGCCAGGTCGCATACGCACAGCTCATGATCGAGCAGGGCACTAAGAATACGGATGCGCGTGCTGTCCCCAAACACTTTAAAAAGCTCGGCTACATCGTAAAGGACTTCTTCGTCCGGCATTTGCACACGCGTGCAGGCGATAAGATCCTCATGTGTTTCCAGCTCGGCGCAGCAGTATTCCGGCATTTCCGACGGTGTGGATAAAGCGGATTGTTTGGGCTCCATTTGGCTAGCCTCCTTCTAATCAAACGAATCAAATAAAGTATTGTATTGCATAATATAAACATATGAACAACTATTCATACGTTAATATTAATATACTCTACTGGTGTGAAAAAGTCAAGCGGGAATGCGGATTTCTTGAAATGTTTTTTGCTGCATTTCTTTTTTTGAAAAAGAGAATATTCAAAAATCGATCCGGTTTCTGTGCTCCCGTTTTGCTTGTGGATTGCAGGGAGCTGTGTTATAATAGCTTCAAATATTTTGTTTGAAGCATTGGAAAAATGTCTGTCGGCGCAAAACGCCTCCTGCCGCGATGCGGCAGCGCCATTTTCAAAAAGAGTATTTGTACATATTGGTATAATAACCTCACGAATCTCGAGCTTCGGAGAACATGAAAACATTGGGAAAATGCCTTCCGCAGAGCGGCAATGCCAATTTGGCGGCATAGGAAGGCAATTCAATGTGATATACTCATCAATTGCCGGTTGAAACCGGCATCAGGGAATAGGGGACGGAATATGCCTATATTAAAGCAAGCGAAGCGCATCGTCGTGAAGGTCGGCACTTCTACGCTGACCTATGAGACGGGCAAAACAAACATCCGCCGAATGGCAAAGCTCGTCAGTGTGCTGTCCGACCTGCTCAACTCCGGGATGGAGGTTGTGCTGGTGACAAGCGGAGCAATCGGCGTGGGCGTTGGAAAGCTCGGCCTGCGCGAGCGACCGGACGATACGCCGGGCCGTCAGGCAGCGGCAACCGTGGGGCAATGCGAGCTGATGTTTATGTATGATAAGCTTTTCGGCGAGTATGGGCACACCGTGGGCCAGCTGCTTATCACGCGGGGCGATATTGAAAATGATTGCCGGAAAACCAATCTGGTGAATACCTTTGAAAAGCTCTTTGCCTATGGTGCGATTCCAATCGTCAATGAAAACGACAGCGTAGCTGTGGAGGAGATCGTCTTTGGCGATAACGACAGCCTTTCGGCGATCGTGGCGCGGCTTGTGCATGCGGATGCCCTGATTATCCTCAGTGATATTGACGGCCTGTACGACAGCGATCCGCACAAGGATGCGGACGCACGCCTGATCCCAGTGGTGGATGAGATTGATGGCCGAATTCGGGCATTGGCCGGCGGCAGCGGAACACAGCGCGGCACCGGAGGCATGGTGACAAAATTGCATGCCGCAGAGCTTGCCACAGAGGCGGGGATTGATACGATTGTGATGAACGGCGACGCGCCGCAGGATTTATACAAGATATTGGAGGGCCGACAGATCGGCACATTTTTTAAAGCGAGGAGGAATCGGGAATGACCGCATTGGAACAATTAGGGCGGCGGGCAAAGCAGGCGGAGCAATTTTTGCGCACGGCTTCCACTGCTAGTAAAGATCATGGCCTAACACAAATTGCGGACGCTTTACTGGAACATACTGCCGCGATTTTGGAGGCAAATGCGAAGGATATTGCCAATGGCGAACAGGCGGGCATGAGCCCTGCTTTGCTTGACCGCCTCCGCCTGAATGAGGCCCGTATTGCAGGCATGGCGCAAGGCATGCGAGAGATTGTTGCTCTGCCGGACCCGGTTGGCAGAGTGCTCTCCGGTGGGAACAGGCCGAACGGCTTGCAGATTGTGAAAGTGGCGGTGCCTCTCGGCGTTGTGGCAGTGATTTTTGAAGCACGCCCCAATGTAACGGCGGATGCGGCGGCGCTGTGCTTAAAATCCGGCAATGCGGTGATTCTGCGCGGCGGCAAGGAGGCGATCCATTCCAACCAGGCGATTGCTGCCGTGATGCGCGCCGCATTGGAGCAGGCGGGGCTTCCGCAAGATTGCATCCAGCTCGTGGCGGATACGTCGCGCGATTCCGCCAATGAGCTGATGCGGCTCAATGCGTATGTGGATGTATTGATCCCCAGGGGCGGTGGCGGGCTGATCCGCGCAGTGGTGGAGCATGCAACCGTGCCGGTGATTGAAACAGGTGTGGGCAACTGCCACGTTTATGTCGATCAGGCGGCAGACTTGGAAATGGCGGCGGAGATCGTTTTCAATGCGAAAACCTCCCGCCCCTCGGTTTGCAACGCATGCGAAAGCCTGTTGGTGCACCGCGGGATTGCGGAGCAGGCGCTGCCGCTGATCAAGCGCAGGCTTGATGAAAAGCAGGTGGTTCTGCGCGGGGATAAAGCGGCCTGTGCAATCCTGCCTGGCATAGAAGCCGCACAGGAGGCGGACTGGAGCACGGAATACCTAGATTATATACTATCGGTGAAGGTTGTCGGCAGCATCGAAGAAGCGATTGCACACATCGGCCGCTATGGGACCGGGCACAGTGAATGCATTGTAACGCAAAATTACAGTGCTGCGGAGCAGTTTCTCAATGAGGTGGACGCGGCAGCGGTTTATGTGAATGCATCCACCCGGTATACGGATGGCGGAGAATTTGGTTTTGGCGCGGAAATCGGCATCTCTACCCAAAAGCTGCATGCGCGTGGTCCGCTTGGGCTCAGCGAGCTGACCAGCGTGAAATATAAGATTTACGGCGCAGGGCAGGTTCGCTAGCCGGAACTGCACTGCGATCACAACAGGAGGATTTGCCCATATGGATACAAAAGCAAGGCCGTCCCGTAAAAAGAGAAGGTCCTGGGCGTTCCCGCTCGGGTTGCTCGTTATCGTGTTGGTGGTCGCCGGAGTGGTGGCAATCGTCGGCGCGGGTGTAAGCGGTGTCAAAGGCGTCGTGGAACGGCGCGAGAATGCGATGAAAGAGGAGTATCAGAAGTTTATTGCTCCTGTCATTATGAATGACCCGTCACCCTTCGACGATCTGAGCCAGGCGGATATCGGCCAGCTGATGGAGGCTGCCGTCTGGTCCCTGCTGCGCAGTGATCCTGATCCGGATCGTTATCCGTATGAAGAGGGGGGCTATATGGTTATCCCGCAGGCGGATGTGGAAAAACAGTTTGAATACTTGTTTGGCACAGAGGTGAAGCCGCAGCATGCGACGATTACCGGCTATGGCTATGAATTCCCCTATGACGCGGCGACGAAAACCTATCATATCCCTGTTGCAGGCGTTGATCAGCTTTATACGGCTCAGATTTATGAGATTGAGAAAAAGGGTGCAACAACCTATCTGACCGTCGGCTATATCGCCGGTGGGCAGTGGGTACAGGATGCAAATGGAGATATTGTGGCCCCTGAGCCGGATAAATATATGAAGATCACGCTGCGCGAAAAAGGCGAATCCTATTATATCAGCGCAATACAGGCAACCGATCCGCCAGAAACGGCAGCCACCAAGGCGCAGCCGTCTGAAACGGAGGGAGAAACGGTCAGCGAGGCTCCTGCCAGCTCTGAAGGGGCTTCCTCTACTGCGGCGGCAACCATTGCTACCGCACAGAGTACTGCCGGGTAAGGGGTGGTAAATTAAAAAGGGTGCACTGTAAAAATAAAATTTTGCAGTGTACCCTTGAAAAATGCTTGCGGGCCTTGCGTTTTTTTTGGCCTATATTTTTACCCTTTAGGCGGTAAAGCATGTTTTTAGCCTCCTGCGTTGTTTTTTATACATTCTGTAGCAGGCACACGGCTTGCAGGTGTTTTTTGCGGGCGGGAGAGAGCGTGCTTTGTGAAGCGCTGAGCGAAGCGGCATTATGCGCACGCATCCCCTTTTGGCCTGAATTAATAGGAGCTGACGATATGTTTAGGCTTTTACTTATTCTACTTTATGTGCTGACAATCTTGAGCGTTATATTTTTTGAAAGGAAGCAGCCGAATGAAGCGCTGATGTGGGTGCTGATTGTCAGTTGTGTTCCATATGCCGGGCTTATTTTTTATTTGGCGTTTGGCAGCACCTCTGCAATCAAGATGACCCGGTATTTCCGCAGCAAAAGGCTGCGAAAAAACATGCCCCTTTTGCAAAGCCAGGGTGAAGAGAACATCGGCACCATGAGTGGAATCGATGCCGATGTGGCACGGTTCAATTACCATTATAATGACGCACCGCTGTGCGCTTATGAGAAGGCTGCCTTTTATACAAGCGGGGAAAGCCATTATAAACAGCTGTTTACTGATATTGAGGCTGCGCGGCAAAGCGTTTATTTGGAATTCTATACGATTCAAAACGACAGGGTCGGGCAAGCACTGCTATCCCTTCTAACGCAAAAGCAGAAGAGGGCGTGGAGGTGATCGTTTTATGTGATTTTATCGCCAATCTTTCCACACCGGAAGCCCTGTTCCGCCCTCTGAAGCAGGCGGGCGGCACGGTAAAAAGGCTGAAGCCTTATGTTAGCCATTTTAGAAGCCATCGAAAGATTGTGACGGTGGATGGTGAAATCGGCTATATTGGCGGCATGAATATTGGGGTCCAATATGCGAATGGCGCAAAAATCAAAACCCCATGGAGAGATACGCAGGTGCGTTTCACAGGGGACTGTGTGCATGCGCTTGAAAATGAGTTCCTCCTGGATTTGTCTACCGCTTTAAACGGTCGTTTATTTCGGCAAAGTTTTTCCTCCCTTCGCCTGCGGGAAGTGAAGCTTCCCGGGCAGGTGAAAAACCTTTGCCAGTTTGTGACCGGTGGAGTAGATAACGATAAGGAAAGCATCAAAATGTGCTATATGAGCATGATTCGATCGGCACAACGGCAAATACGGATCCAAACGCCGTATTTTATTCCGGATTGTTCCATCCTCGACGCATTAAAAACCGCAGCGGCCTCTGGCATCAAAGTTGATATTATGATCCCAGCGATCAAGGCTAACTTTTTCTGGATCCGGTAACGAATTATTTTGCCGCCGAGATGATGGAATATGGGGCGCATGTTTATAAATATAACGGCTATATCCATGCAAAGACTATGATCGTAGATGATGAGCTTTGCTGCATTGGCTCTGTGAATATGGATATGCGCAGCTTGTTGGTGGATGATGAGATTTGCGGGGTTTTTATGAAAACGGATTGGTGCAGGAATATAATGCAATTTATGAAGAGGATCTGCAGCATACAAAAGAATATGTTTTAGAGGAGTTTGAGAAGCGCAGCATCTGGACGAAGCTCTCAGAGCGGATTTTTAGCTGTTTACACCGCTGATGTAAATATTATGATTTTGTTTGATGAATCGGTTGCCTGTGTCGGGAGCAATTTTTTGAATCTATCAATTAAAGGGGATGCCGCATTTAATCTGCAGCGTCCCCTTTGGCTTGCTATGCTATAATTTATGTTATTCTTTCCTGAAACTTGTTGAGCTTTCAGACAAGCTTCATAGAGATGTCGAAGGCTTTGACAGAGTGTGTCAGCGCGCCGATGGAAATGATATCCACGCCGGTTTCCGCAACGGGACGCAGCGTTTCGAGCGTAATACCGCCGGAGGCCTCGATCAGGGCTTTCCCCTTCGCCATTGCGACGGCTTTGCGCATAGCTTCAAGGCTCATATTGTCGAGCATAATGATCTCCGCGCCCGCGTGCAGGGCCTCGGCCACCTCATCAAGATTGCGGGTTTCCACTTCAATTTTTACCATATGGCCAAGCTTTCCACGCAAAAGAGTGATCGCGTTGGTGATGCCACCGGCGGCATCGATGTGGTTATCCTTGAGCATCGCGCCGTCGGAGAGGTTGTAACGGTGGTTTTTACCGCCGCCGCAGACGACTGCATATTTTTGCAGGGAGCGAAGGCCAGGCAGTGTTTTGCGGGTATCGGTAATTGAGGCGTGCGTGCCCTCCACCAGCCGGACTGCCTGCGCCGTGGCTGTGGCGATGCCGGACATATGCTGGATGAGGTTGAGCGCGGTGCGCTCGCCCTTGAGCAACATGGCGGTGCTGCCGCTGAGCTCTGCGATGATATCGCCCTTTTGGAGCGTATCGCCATCTGCATGGAAGCGCTGAGCACGGAAAGCTGGATCAAGCAGTTCGAACACGCGCAATGCAACCGACAGGCCGCAGAGCACGCCGTCCGCTTTGGCAAGAAATCGAGCTTTTCCCATCTGATCCGGTGGGATCAGATAGTCCGCCGAGGTGTCAATATAATTGATATCTTCACGGATCGCCTGGCGGATCAGGTCGTCCATATAAAATTGGGGAAGCATCATGGAGAAACCATCCTTTCTATACGCATCAGATCATCGGGCTATGGATATCCCTGCCTTAACCATCATCCACTTCGCGTAGGATGATGGAGGCCACCGTGGCGAGGCTCAGCGCCTCACAGTAATCGCGGGTGACGGCGAAATGGCCGCTTTTCAGGCGGCGGCGAATTTCTTCCACTCGCCTGAGCCCGGTATGGACAGCCGTCGGATTGGGAATGACGAAATAGGCGCGCTGCATGATATCACGGATTTCCGTGCGAAGTCCATGCGGCAGGGGAGCGCCGTCGAATTGCGGTGGGTCAATCTGTGCTGGCGGCTCCACCTCTAGATAGCCCTTTTCCATACAGCGCAAAATATCCTCCGCCGCATGGCGGCCGAACACGAGCGCTTCCAGCAGGGAATTGCTGGCCAATCGGTTGGCTCCATGCACGCCGGTGTTAGAGCATTCTCCCGCAGCATATAAGCGCGGCACAGCCGTGCGCCCCGTGAGATCTACCGCGATGCCGCCCATGAGGTAATGTTGGCAGGGGAATACAGGGATCAGATCCTGCGCAATATCTACTCCCTCCTCCAGGCAACGCTTGGAGATGGCAGGGAAACGGTTATATAAAAAGTCACGGTTTTTATAGGTGATGTCAAGAAAAAACTGGTTGCTGCCCGTGCGGCGGGATTCCAGGATGATCGCGCGGGAAACAACATCACGTGGGGCGAGCTCCAACCGGTCGTCATAGTGGGCCATAAAACGCCTTCTCTCGCAGTTGAGCAGATAAGCGCCTTCCCCACGAACAGCCTCGCTGATGAGAAACTGCTCGCGTTCCTTTTCCGAATGGAAGGCTGTGGGGTGGAACTGAACGTAGCTTAAATTTTTAATCTGGGCGCCAAGCTCATACGCAAGGCGAATGCCATCGCCCGTTGCAATGGAGGAATTGGTGGTGTAGCGGTAAACACGACCGATGCCGCCCGTTGCCAGGATGCAGTAGCTGCAAAAAACGCTGCCCGGCTCCTCGCCGCACAACAGATCCAGCCGGAATCCGCCGCGCACCTGGGCCATCTCACACACGGTGGTGTTTTCGGCAAGCTCAATATTCGAGCGCTGCCGCACCTGGGCCAGAAGCTTGATCACAATTTCATAGCCGGTCTGATCCTTATGATGCACAATCCGGCGGCGGGAATGGCCGCCCTCTAGTGTTTTTTGCGGCCGTCCGTCAGGCGCCTTGTCAAAATCTACGCCAAGCTCCATAATCCGGCGCACATCGTCCGGCCCCTCATGAACGAGTACATCCACGCTCGCAGGCGTGTTTTTATGGCCGCCTGCAATCAGCGTATCCTCATAGTGCAGGTCGAAGCTGTCGTTTTCAAAATCAAGCACAGCCGCTACACCGCCCTGGGCAAGGGAACTGTTGGAGAGCGTGTCCTCCCGCTTGGAAAGCATTAAAATTTGCTTGCTTTCATCAAACTGAAGCGCGGCGTAAAGCCCGGCTACGCCGCAGCCAGCGATGATGACATCATATTTTTGTTGTTTGACCATTCTTTTGGCATCTCTTTTCCCGCGCGGCGGTCAGCCGCCGTATTTGAGCATGTTGTCGAGGCTGCGTTTCGCAGCCTTGCGTAAAGGCTCCTCCAGCACGATTTCTTCCCCGCCTGCTCCGGTGATTGCCATATAAACATCTTGCAGGGAGGTCATTTTCATATCGGGGCAGATGAGCTTGTCCCCCCGAAGCTGATAGAAATGCCGCCTGGGATATTTTTGAATCAAATCGTTGTATACGCCGCATTCCGTGCCGAAGAGGATATCCTCCTGCTCATTTTGCAGGGCATAATCGATGATAGCGCTCGTGGCGCCAATCATATCCGCATGCTGGAGGGCCTCCGGCGGGCATTCGGGGTGCATGGCGAGCTTGGCGCTCGGGTGCTGGGCCTTGGCGCGCAGCACATCTTGCTGCGTGATGCTGTTATGTATTGGGCAGTAACCATCCCAAAGGAGAATTTCCTTCTCCGGGCACTGTTTGCGCACCCACGCGCCCAAGTTTCGATCCGGTATAAAAAGAATTTTGTGCCCGGGCAGCGCGCGGACGATTTTAACCGCGCTTGACGAGGTAACGCACACATCGCATTCCGCCTTGAGCGCGGCGGTCGTGTTGATATAAGCGACGACCGTAACCTCCGGGTTCTCCTCACGGAAGGCGCGCACGCGCGCAGGCGTGATCTGCTCCGCCATCGGGCAGGTTGCGCGTTTTTTCGGCAAAATCACTGTCTTTTCCGGGGATAAAATTTTAACAGTTTCCGCCATAAAGCGCACACCGCATAGGACCACGCGTTCATTCTGGTAGGCGGTGGCGGCTTTGGCAAGGGCATAGCTGTCTCCGCACACATCGGCAGCCGCAAGAATATCCGGCGCTTGATAGGTGTGCGCGAGGATTAATGTGCCGTTTTTTTCTTTCTCATGTGCCAGCAGGTGTATCAGTTCTTCCTGGTTCAAAGAAGTCCCCCTCTTTATCAAGGAAGCCGCAAGCGCCGCAGGCGGTTTCCCATCCGATATCGTTTCGTTTTATTGTACCACCATTTTCTCCTGCGTACAATATTTTTCAAACGTTATTGCATAAAAAACAAAGTGGGATATGATACAAATGACTGGCCTAACCAGCCGGAAAATCATGGGGAAGAGGTTACCATTGGATGAAAAGGTAGATTTATTCAAACGGGCGTTTTTTTTCGCGCCGGAAAGAGGCGCTGCAAATACCCGAGTGAACGGGAAAGGATGCGGTTATGATTATGGCTTATTTTGAAAATATAGAGCGCCCGGAGCGCGCGTTGCTTGTCAGCGTGGATACGGGGGCATTTGATGCACAAGCATCCATTGATGAGCTGGAGGAGCTCGCGCACACGGCGGGCGCAGAGGTGCTCGCTAAAATGGTGCAAAAGCGCGACACGCCGGACGCAGCTACCTTCATTGGCTCCGGCCGGATTGTGGAGATCAAAACCTTTTGCCGCGATCATGAAGCGGATCTGCTGGTTTTCGACAGCGAGCTGACGCCGTCCCAACAGCGTAATATTGAGAAGCTCACGGATGTGCGCGTGATTGATCGGACGATGCTGATCTTGGATATTTTCGCCGCACGCGCCAGATCAAGCGAAGGCAAGCTGCAAGTAGAGCTTGCACAGCTCAAATATGCCCTGCCGCGCCTGGGCGGCAAGGGCACGGAGCTTTCCCGCTTGGGCGGTGGCATCGGCACGCGCGGCCCAGGCGAAAGCAAGCTGGAAAGCGATCGCAGGCATATCCGGAGGCGGATCGACGCGCTGGAAAATCAGCTCGAAATTGTGGGGCGCAGGCGGGCCCGGCTGCGGGAGCGGCGCAATAAAAACGGAGTGGAAACGGTGGCGATCGTCGGCTATACCAACGCCGGGAAATCCACCCTGATGAATACGCTCACTCATGCGGGCGTGCTGGCGGAGGATAAGCTCTTTGCAACGCTCGACCCCACCGCCCGCGCCCTGACTCTGCCGGATGGGCGCACGGTTATGCTGATTGATACGGTCGGCCTGGTACGCAGGCTGCCTCACCAGTTGGTAGAGGCGTTTCAATCCACATTGGAGGAGGCCGCGAGCGCCGATGTGATCCTCAATGTGTGCGACGCTTCCAGCCCGGAGTGCGCCGAGCATCTGGAAGTGACGGCGAAGCTGCTCGACGAGCTGGGGTGTGCCGGGAAGCCGGTGGTCTCTGTGATGAATAAATGCGATTTGGCGGGTAACGTTTATCATTTGCCCTCCATCGGGCACACGGTGATGGTCTCCGCCTTATATGGCAGAGGGATAGAGCAACTGCTCGATGCAATTGTGGCTGCTCTGCCCGTATCCCGCCGCAGGGTAGAACTCCTCCTGCCCTTTGATATGGGCGCTTTTGCTGCGCGGCTACGCCGGGAGGGGATTGTCCATATGGAAGAATACCGTGAAGATGGGCTTTATCTGGAGGCAACAGCGGAAATTGCTTTACTGGAACAGGTGAAGCAGTATATCCTTTCATAAAAGAGGCCCCTCGCGGATACAAACGGGATTTGTAGAATCGCCTGTGCCTATTGACAGGAGGAGTATGAAGATGAGTCCAAAGAATACCGCGGGAATCTGGTATCATGGCTCCAACAAAAAATTTTCCCTCCTGCGGGAGGGAAGCACGATCACGCCGAATAGAGCGCTAGCGGAGGCGTTTTCACACAAGCCGCCGATATTATCCTGTGAAGCGGATGGAACGCTGCTGCATAACGGAAAAAAATACGGCTATCTCTACTGTATCGACGAACCGATCGACGAGGAGCGCGATCTGTACCAGCATCCGCGCACAACACTGGAGCCAGGCTCGGAGTTCCTGACGGCGCGCCCGCTGCGTGTGCGCTGGGTTGCCGATGTCGGTAAGCCTGGCAAGGAGGATCGCAAGACGGCGAAACGCCGCCTGAAGGGATTGGCTGGAAAAAGAAAAACTTGATCGATTGCATCCCGCGGCGATTTTTGGACCGCCAGCCTCCAAGTCAACACGGTAAAGCCGGTCTTTATAAAAGAAAAAGGGCTGTTGTGAACGGGGAAAAGGCACCGTTCGCAACAGCCCCTATATTTGTTTTGTTAAAATCCAAAGGGATTGAAATAGGTGTTGGTGGTAGAGCTCTCCGTTGCTTCGTTGGAGGAGGAAGATCCTTTATCCTCTACAAGCTTTACTTTTACATCAAATTTGGAGGTTTTGTAGTTATTGTCAATTCGGCACAGTGTTAGGGTGAGTGTATCGCCGACCTTGCTCTCTTCAATCAGCTCCAAGAGCGTGTTGGAGTTATCAAGGTTTTTGCCGTTGACAGCGATAATCATATCGCCTGCTTTGGCGTCCGTGTTGACAAGATCGCTGTCGGAGCCGATGCTCTTAATGACCAGCGTGCCCGCCGGAAGGTCTGTAAGCTGAACGATCATGCGGTAGCTGGATTGCTGGCTGGCCGCATAATAGGTGACGCCGAGCTTCGGCCTGCCGGGCACATAGCCGTTTGCAATGAGCTTGTCGACGATCTCCTTTGCAGAATTGATCGGGATGGCGAAGCCAATGCCCTCATAGCCCTCCGCAATTTTAGAGGAATTGATGCCGATCACCTGGCCGTACATATTGACGAGCGCACCGCCGGAGTTGCCGGGGTTGATGGAGGCGTCCACCTGGATCATGTTGAAGGGGGTGCCGTCCACGTTGATGGCCCGGTCGCAGCAGGACACGATGCCCTGGCTCATGGAGAAGGTCAGCTCGCCCAGGGGATTGCCGATGGCCATCACCGTGTCGCCCACGTTGACGTCGGCGCTCTTGCCCAGGGTCACGGCCTGGAGGCCGGTGGCCTCGATCTTCAGCACGGCCACATCATAGTCGCTGTCGCCGCCCACTACAGTGGCGGGATAGGTCATCGCCGTTGATACAGGGTGACGTTGACGCTGCTGGCGCCGGACACCACGTGCTGGTTGGTGACGATATAGCCGTCCTGGGTGATGACGAAGCCGCTGCCGGAGGAGGCGGACTCCACCTTCTGGCCGAAGATGTTGGTGGACACGGCGGAGCAGTTGATGGATACCACGCTGTTCACCGTGGAGGCGTACACCTCGGCGGGGGTCATCAGGGTCTGGCCGTCCACGGATTTGACGCTGACGGCGGAAGCCGTGCGGCCGGACTCCTGAATGGTGGCCTTGCCGCCCCGGCGGGCCAGAGACGCGCCGCCGAAGCCGCACAGGCCGCCGATCAGGGCGCAGCACAGAACCAGAGCCGTGACCTTGGTGCCGGTCTTTTTCCAGAAGGAGCCCTTTTGCCGGCTTGGGGGGCTGGGGGTCATCCTGGCAGGCGCCGGTGGTGTAGGCCACAGGCTCCTCCGGGGAGACCGGATCCTCCGGCCGGGACGCCGGCTGCCAGCTGGTCTGGCTGGGGTCGGGCTGTCCGGGCTGGGGCTCCCGGTCCTTGGATAACTGTAATGATACAGGCTGTTTTCATCGTTGAAAGCGCCCTGATTGTTCTCGTCGTTGACACCGCTATACATAACTGTGAACCTCCTATTGTCGGGCGGGGCGGAATGTGGTATGATGTGGTATCATGCTCCGCCGCCGCTGTGGTTTTCCTTTCGATGGTTTATAGTATACGCGGAAACCTTAAGCGAAGCTTTAAGAAACGGCGGAAAAATTTGAACATTCTATGAAGAAAGGGGGCGGAAGCCCATGGTCAGGATCGAGGGGCTGAAGCTGGCTCCGGGGCAGGATGAGCAGCTGCTGCGGGGCAAGGCCGCCCGGCTGCTGCGGGTGCCGGAGGGGGACATTCTGTCCCTTCAGGTGCTGCGCCGGGCCATCGACGCCCGGGACGGGA
>ENA-OQDA01000020-OQDA01000020.1-human-gut-metagenome-genome-assembly--contig:-NODE-20-length-77387-cov-5.913759_pt1 | contig 77387 bp, 73 predicted proteins | sample MGYA00242771_ERZ504603 | MGnify/ENA primary metagenome ERZ504603 (study PRJEB26092, sample SAMD00036328) | human gut metagenome | host: Homo sapiens | study: EMG produced TPA metagenomics assembly of...
GCGGGAGAGCCCTGCTGCTGCTGGCCCTGGCGGCGCTGCTGGCACTGGCCGCGCTGTTTGCCCCGGTACTGCTCCACGTGCCTTGCCTGCGCGCTGGCCTTGCCGCCGCGGGCATCCTGGCCGGGGTCACCGGTCAAAGGCAGTGCGCACAGCTCTGCCGCCTTTACTTTGAGGGGGCACGGCTCTGCGGGTCCATGCTGGTGCTGTATTTCTTCATGATTCTTCTCGTCCAGCGGCGCTGTTGCTGCTGGCGGGAACGGGGGCTTGGGATGACTTCACTGCGTCACATAGCGCTGGGATGCTGCGTGCTGTCCGCGCTGGCGGGCATACTGCGGCTTTTCTGGCCGGAGAACGGCTTTAAATCCGTCATAAATGCCGTGCTGGTGCTGTATATTTTAACAGTGGGCGTGCAGCTGGTGCACGGTCTGGACTGGGACGGCCTTGTGCGGGAGCTGCGCAGCCTGCCCGATGGGCAGGGCACCGCCGACTACTCCGATTACAGCCGGGAGCTTGCGCTGGCCGCCTCGGTGGATGCCGTGCGCGAGGTTTTGCGGAACGCCGGAATCAACGCTGCGGTCAGCTGGCAGAATGGCGTATGTGTCATCACACCCGTGGACCCGCGCGACAAGTCCGCCATTGAGGCCCTGCTCGCCGTCAATGCGGGGGAGCTGCCCTGGCGCTTTGCGGAGGCTGCCCCATGACCGCCCGGGAGCGTCTGGCTCCGCTGGCCGCCCGGCTGCGCACAGCGCTGGCAGATGAAAAGCAGCGGGTAAACCTGCTGGTTTGCATGGGGCTGGCCGGGCTGTTGCTGCTGGCGGTCTCGTCCTGGCTGCCCGCGGACAGCAGCACGCAGAGCGCCGCGCCAGCCGCCAAGACCGGCAGCACCGCCGACTATGCCGCAGAGCTGGAGACCCGCCTGACCGCACTGATCTCCCGTGTGGAGGGTGTGGGCAAGACTGCCGTCATGGTCACGCTGGAATCCGGCAGCGAGAGCATCTATGCTACCGACACCGACAGCGACGGCAGCTCCACCCATGTACTTTTGGGCAGCGGCGGGGCGGACGGCCTTGTGGAGACCGTCGAGACGCCCCGCGTGCTCGGCGTCGCCGTTGTCTGCGAGGGCGGCGGCAGTGCTGCCGTGCAGAGCCGCGTCACCGCCCTGGTGCAGGCACTGACCGGCATCGGCACCAATCATATCACCGTTGCAAAAATGGCATCGGCCAACTAGAGGGAGGAACACCATGAAGCAACTTTCTGCCAAGCTGAAAAGTCGCGGCGCAACTGCCGTCGTTCTGACACTGGCGCTGGGAGCCGCCGTGTACCTGAACTGGTCCTTCTCCCGCGAGGCCCCGCCCAGTCTGGTCGTGTCAGACACCGCCGGGGAAGCCGTGGAGACCTCGGCCCAGGCCGCCGAGCCGATCACCGACCCGCTCGTGCTTGAGACGGCTGCCGGGGCCGATACGCAGATGATGAGCGCTGAGGAAACCGCCAACAAGAACTACGGCGAGGCCCAGCTCGTCAGCGTAAACAAGGATTCCGGCACCGAGTTTTTTGAGTCCGCCCGCTTAACGCGCAGCAAGGCGCGGGATGAGGCGCTGGACACCCTGAAAAAGTCCCTGAAGGACACCAAGCTGACCAGCGAGGAGAAGGAGCAGCTGACGACCCAGCTGAGTGACCGCATCAGCAATATCACGCTTGAAACCAAGCTGGAAACGCTCATCAAGTCGAAGGGCTTTACCGACTGCGTGGTGAATCTGGAGGGCAGCAAGGCCAATGTGACCGTCATGACCGAGAGCGATGCCCTGACTGCCGAGGAGGTCACCCGCATCCGCGACGCGCTTTTGAGCCAGTGCAAGGGGCTGACTGCACAGGACATTACGATTGTAGAGGTAAAATAACTGAACATTCTGTTGCAAACCGTGCTGTTTTGTGGTACACTGATTTATATTAGTAGAACTATGGCCGCAAGGCCGTTTGCAACGGGAGGGTACACACTATGGATGTACACAATACCATCGGCGGCAGCTTACAGATCTCGACCGAGGTTATCGCAAAAATTGCGCGTCTGGCCGCGCTGGAGGTTGACGGTGTTGCCGATGTAGCCACCGGCACCAGCCAGAACGTCCGCTCGCTTCTGGGCCGCACCGGCCTGCAGAAGCCGGTCACCGTCGTCATGGAGGACGGCATTGCCACCGTCACGGTGCACCTCACCGTTGTGTACGGCAGCAAGGTCATGCCCCTGTGCGAAAAGGTGCAGGAGAACGTCAAGCAGACGATCCAGAACATGACGGGCATCACCGTGTCCCGCGTGGATGTTCTGGTCGTGGGCCTGACCGACGCAGCCGAAAAAGAGTAAGAGAATCAAGGAAAGACAGGAACTTTACGTATGGAGAAAAAGCTGACCCGCCGCGAATCCCGCGAGACGGCCTTCCTGACGGCGTTTGCCGCCACGTTTGAACCCGAAGAGCCGACGGTCCCCGCCGAGGAGCACGCCGCCCCAGACGCATTCGCCAACCAGCTGCTGGCCGCCATGAACGACCACGCCGCCGAACTGGATGAGATCATCACCGCCCACCTGAAGGGCTGGACGCTTTCCCGCGTGCCCCGCGTGAGCCTGGTTGCCCTGCGCCTGGCCCTGGCCGAGATGCTGTACGGCGACGAGCAGAAGCCCGGCGTCGCCATCAACGAGGCTGTCGAGCTGGTCAAGAAATACGGTGCCGAGGACGACTACCAGTTCGTCAACGGCCTGTTGGGTGCCGTTGCGCGTGAGCGCGGCGAGACCCCAGAACCCCAATGCTGACGCTGGGCATCGACACCAGCAATTACGCAACCTCTCTGGCAGTGTTTGACACAGACGCCGGAGAGGTTGTTTGCGATTGCAAAAAATTTTTGCCCGTCAAGGAAGGGCAGCTCGGTCTGCGGCAGAGCGACGCGCTGTTCCACCACACGGCAGCCCTGCCCGCCATGCTGGCGGAGCTGGGCGCAAGGGCCGACCTGACGCAGGTCAGGGCCGTTGGCGTGTCCGCCAGGCCGCGCCCCGTGGAGGGGTCGTATATGCCGTGCTTTCTGGCCGGTGTCAGCGCCGCGACGGCGTTCAGCCTGTCCCGCGCGCTGCCGCTCATCGAGCTGACACACCAGCAGGGGCATATTGCCGCGGCGCTGTACGCGGCGGGGGATTTCACGCTGTTTGAGCGGGAGTCGCTTGTATTTCATGTCTCCGGCGGCACCACCGACCTTCTTTTGTGCCATGGGGCCGAGCGCATCACGCCGCTGGGCACAAGCAGCGATCTGTACGCCGGACAGGCTGTGGACCGCCTCGGCGTCAAGCTGGGCTTTCCCTTCCCGGCGGGCGTCTATGTCAGCGAGCAAGCCGCTTTGTGTAAAGAAAAAGTCCATCCCAAGGTCAGTGTACACGGGCTGACGTGCAGTCTGTCCGGCCTTGAGAACCAGTGCGCAAAGCTGCTGGCCGACGGGCATGACGCGCCCTATGTCTGCAAATACTGTCTGCTCTGCGTGGGCGAAACGCTTGTGCGGATGGCAAACAACGCCCTGGCCGAGCATCCGGGTCTGCCCGTGGTTTTTGCGGGCGGCGTTATGAGCAGCGATCTGATCCGCACCTATGTGACGAACCGCGTGCCGAACGCACATTTTGTACCGGGAAAATTTGCCAGTGACAATGCCATTGGCATCTCGATCCTGGCGGCGAGGGAGTGTGGCGCATGGCCGACTACATCAATGTAACCAGCCTGAACCGGCTGGCAAAGCGCGTATTGGAGCAATGCGACCCGCTGAACGATCTGATCGTCTGTGGGGAAATTTCCGGCTTTACGCGGCATTACAAGAGCGGGCATCTGTATTTCACGCTCAAGGATGAGAACGCCTCCATCAAGACTGTCATGTTCCGCTCCCAGGCACAGCTTTTGAACTTCGAACCGCAGAACGGTATGCTGGTGCTCGTCTACGGACGCGCCACGATCTATGAGCGGGACGGCGCGTTCCAGCTCTATGCTGACTATATGAAGCCCTTCGGCGCGGGTGCCGCGCAGATGGCGTTTGACGCGCTGTACAAAAAGCTGGAGGCCGAGGGGTTGTTTGCGCCCGAGCGCAAGCGCCCGCTGCCCGCCGTACCGAGGTGTATCGGCGTTGTCACGAGCAAGACCGGCGCAGCGTGGCAGGACGTGCAGAACGTCATTGGCCGCCGCTGGCCGATGGTGAAATTGCTGCTGGCCCCCGTCAGCGTGCAGGGCATCGAGGCTGAAAAGAGTATCGTGGACGGCATCCGCAGGCTGGACCGAGACCCGCGGCCCGACCTGATCCTGGTCACCCGCGGCGGCGGCAGCAAAGAGGATCTCTGGGTGTTCAACTCCGAGCGTATTGCCCGCGCAGCAGCCGCCTGCCGCAGACCGGTGGTCTCGGCGGTAGGGCATGAGATCGACACATCGATTCTGGACTATGTTGCCGACCTTCGCGCGCCGACACCGTCCGCCGCGGCGGAGCTCTGCGTGCCCGATCAGGGGGATGTACGGCAGAAAATATTCATTTTGCAGCAAAATATTCAAAAAAATATACAGAATTGCTGCAATCTATGCTATAATAGGTTTAACCAGCTGGCCACGGCGCAGCTTTTGCAGCGTCAGCACCAGCAGTTAAACCGCCGCGGGCAGGAGCTTGCCATTGCGCAAGCCGCTGTCCGGCAGGCCGCACAACGCCATGTGCAGGATGCCCGGCGCAGCCTGCAAAGCGCCGCTGCGGTGGCGGAATCCCTGAGCCCTTACGCGGTGCTGGCCCGCGGCTACGCACTGCCGGAGCAAAACGGCACGCCCTGCGCCGTCGAAACACTGCGTCCCGGCGAGGCCGTGACGCTGCGCGGCGCCAGAGCCGCCGCCGAATGCCGCGTGAAAGCGGTACACACTTTGGAACAAAAAACAGGGGAGTGATACCCGATGAAGCAGCCCAAATCCTTCGAGGAAGGCATGGACCGCCTGCAGGGACTTCTGACCCAGCTGCAGGATGAAGCCACACCGCTGGCTGATTCCGTCAAGCTGTACGCCGAGGCCGCCGGGCTGATCCATTACTGTAATACAGCGCTGGACAAGGCCCGGCTGCAGGTCGAGGAGATCGACGCCAGCCTTGCCCCGGATGTGGAGGTGCCCCATGACGCATGAGGAATATAAGCAGCAGCTTACCGCCTGGGCCGGTCTGACCGAAAAACGCCTGGCCGCGCTGTGCGATGAATACCTGCCGCAGCAGTCTGAGCTGGGGCAGGCTGCGCGCTACAGCCTTCTGGGCGGCGGCAAACGGGTGCGCGCCGTGCTGACGCTGGCCGCCTGCCAGCTGGCCGGTGCCGACGCTGCCGATGCGCTGGATTATGCCTGTGCGCTGGAAATGCTGCACTGCTACTCGCTCATTCACGATGATATGCCCTGCATGGACAACGATGATTTCCGCCGCGGACGCCCGAGCTGCCACAAGCAGTTTGGCGAGGCTACGGCCCTGCTGGCCGCGGACGCACTGGTCACGGCAGCGTTTGAGGTCCTTGCCCATGCAAAGTGCTCTGCCGAGAGCCGCATTGAGGCCGTACAGCTGCTGGCCAAAGGCGGTGGGGACCGCGGCATGCTCTACGGCCAGGAGCTGGACAAGCATTTTGAAACTGTGCGCGCCGGTGAGGCCGAGCTTTTAAACCTGCACGCCCACAAAACCGGTGCGCTCATCATTGCCGCCGTCGAGCTGGGCTGTGCCGCCGCGGGTGTGCGCCCCGACACGGACACCCGCAAGGCGCTGGTGCGCTACGCTGCCGAGCTTGGCCTGGTTTTCCAGATCGTCGATGACATTCTGGACGTCACCTCTACGACGGAGGAGCTGGGCAAGCCCGTGGGTAGCGACGCCGACAACGACAAAACCACCTTTATCACGCTGTACGGTTTACAGGGCGCACACGAGGAAGCCGAGCGCCACAATGCCACAGCGCTGGTCGCGCTGGGTGCGCTTGGCCCCGGGGCAGATTTTCTGCGCCTGATGGCAGCGGAGCTGCTGGAACGTAAGAAATAAGGATGTGATCCCATGCCACTGTTGCGCGCTGCGCTGAGTTGGAATTTTGTGCTGGCTACGGCGATCTGTGCATCGCTGCTGGCCCAGCTTATTAAGGTTCTTCTGAATCTGTTTATCTTCCACCGCTTTATTGCCGAGCGTATGTGGGGTGCGGGCGGCATGCCCAGCTCCCACTCGGCCACGGTCTGCGCCATGGTCGTTGCCACGGGGCGGTACTGCGGCGTCAATTCCCCGCTTTTCGCCATTGCGGCGGTGCTGTCCATCATTGTCATGTATGACGCCATGGGCGTGCGCTACGAGACCGGCGAGCAGGCCAAGGTGCTGAACCGGATGTTCACCGAATGGATGGATCAGGGGTTTGAGCAGTTCCAGCTGCCCCACGGCAAAAAGCTGAAGGAAATGGTCGGCCATACGCCGATAGAAGTTGTGACCGGTGCGGCGCTCGGCATTGTGCTGGGCTTTGCCATGCCGATGGTGTAAAAACGAGGTAGCGTATATGAGCTATCCCTTGCTGGAGCGCATCAATGCGCCCGGAGAAATAAAAACCTGCCCGCGTCCGATATGCCCGCCCTGTGTGAGGAGATTCGGCAGTTTCTGATCAAGAGCGTTTCCGAGACCGGCGGCCATCTGTCGTCGAACCTCGGCGTTGTGGAGCTGACGGTGGCCCTGCACCGCGTGCTGGACTTTCCGCAGGACAAGCTGCTGTTTGACGTCGGCCATCAGTGCTACACCCACAAGCTGCTGACCGGGCGGCGCGAGGGCTTCGCCCAGTTGCGCTGCAAAAACGGCATTTCCGGCTTTCCCAGCCCGCGGGAGAGCGATTGTGACGCCTTTATTGCCGGCCACGGCAGTGCGGCGCTGTCAACGGCCATCGGCATCGCCCGCGCCAAAAAGCTCAAGAACGAGCCGGGCAAGGTCGTGGTCATCGTTGGCGACGGTGCGTTTACCGGCGGCATGGTCTACGAGGGCATGAACAATGTCAGCAAGCTGAACAATCTGATCGTCATCCTGAACGACAACAAGATGTCGATTTCCAAAAATGTCGGCCAGATGGCGAATTATCTGACCAAGCTGCGCACCGACCCGAAGTACTCCCACGTCAAGGCCCACATGGAGACGACGCTCGAGCGCATCCCCGTGGCAGGTGACGCGCTGGTCAGGGTCTTGCAGGGCGGCAAGCAGCTGATCCGCCGCGGCATCTACAAGTCCACGATGTTTGAGGAGATGGGCTTCCAGTATATCGGGCCCATCGACGGCCATGATGTGGGCATGCTGACCCACACGCTGACGAACCTGCGCGGCGAGCAGTATGCGCCGGTTTTCCTGCACGTCGTCACCAAAAAAGGCAGGGGCCTGAAGCCCGCCGAGGAGAATCCCGGCGAGTTCCACGCCGTATCGTCCATCGATTTGAACCATCTGACTGACCCCGAGCTGTCACCGAAGGATTCCTTCTCGTCTACGTTCGGCTGTGCGCTGGCAGATCTGGGCGACGACGAGCCGCGGCTGTGCGGCATCACCGCCGCCATGAAGTACGGCACCGGCCTGAATTTCTTCAAGCACCGCCATCCCGGGCGCTTCTTTGACGTCGGCATGGCGGAGGAACACGCCGTCACGTTTGCGGCGGGCCTGGCCAGCCAGGGTCTGCTGCCCGTGGTCGCCATCTATTCCACATTTTTCCAGCGTGCCTACGACCAGATCATCCATGATGTCAATCTGATGCAGCTGGATGTGCTGTTCGCTGTGGACCGTGCGGGGCTGGTGCCCGGCGACGGTGCCACACACCAGGGCATTTACGATGTTGCGTTCTTCTCGAATGTGAACATCCCGATTTTTGCCCCCGCCAACTATGCGGAGCTGCGCTACTGGCTGACCTATCTCGTGCGCGAGGCACACGGCCCGCGGATGATCCGCTATGCTCGCGGCGGCGAGAACCCCGCACTGGCGGCGCTGCCCTGCACAGGCGCGCGCTACGATGTGCTGGACCCTGTCGATGGCGCACGTGTCGCGCTTGTCAGCTACGGTGCCGAGACCGAGGAGATCATTGCCGCCAAGGATCTGCTGGCCCAGCATGGCGTGCAGGCGGACTGCGTCAAGCTGACGCAGCTTTACCCGCTGCCGGACGGTGTGTGCGATACACTGAAGCACTACGACACGATTTTGTTTGCCGAGGATACGGTGCGCACCGGCGGCATCGGCGAGCAGCTGGGCTTTGCCATGCAGCAATGCGGCTGGCAGGGCGAATTCCTGCTGCATACCGTAGACAACAGCCATCTGCTGCACGCCAATGTTCCCGAACTGCGCAAGGATCAGCAGCTTGACGCCGCGGCCCTCTGCACAGATATTTTGAACGCTTTAAAGGAGAAACAGGCATGAGCAAGATTCGCCTGGATCAATACCTGTGCCAGAACGGACTGGTACAGAGCCGTGAGCGCGCCAAGGCGCTCATCATGTCCGGCATCGTCTTTGTCAACGAGCAGAAGGTCGACAAGGCCGGTGAGATGATCGCCCCCGACGCCAAGGTCGAGGTGCGTGGGCATGACATCGGCTATGTCAGCCGCGGCGGCCTCAAGCTGGAAAAGGCCATGCAGGTCTTTCCGATGCGTCCGGACGGCAAGGTCTGCATGGACATTGGCGCGTCCACGGGTGGCTTTACCGACTGTATGCTGCAAAACGGCGCGGTCAAGGTCTACGCCGTCGATGTGGGCTACGGCCAACTGGCGTGGAGCCTGCGCACCGATGCGCGCGTCATCAATATGGAAAGAACGAACATCCGCAATGTAAAGCCTGAGGACCTGACAGAGCCGGTTGCGTTCTTCAGCGTGGACGTTTCGTTCATCTCGCTCAAGCATATCTTCCCGGTGGCAGACGCCATCTGCACGCCGGACGCTGTCGGCGTCTGCCTGGTCAAGCCGCAGTTTGAGGCCGGCCGCGAGAAGGTCGGCAAAAAGGGCGTCGTGCGCGACCCGGCTACCCACCGCGAGGTACTGAAAATGGCCGAGGGGTATGCCATGGCAAACCACTTTACCCCCGCGGGCCTGGACTTTTCGCCCATCAAGGGACCCGAGGGCAACATTGAATACCTGATGTACGTCCAGCACTGCGATACCCCGCAGCCGCTGCCGGAGGGCCTGATTGAAAAGGTCGTCGCAGCCTCCCACGATACGCTGGACAAAGCGCCCAATCTGCACTGAGAAAGGACCCTGACACAATGTCGGTTTTGCTGATTCCCAACCCGACCAAGGACACCGGGCTTGCCGTTACGCGGCAGGCTGCCGCTGTGCTGGCCGGGCTGGGCGTGCCGGTCTTGATGCCGCAGCCCTTTGCGAACGAATTTGGTTCTGCCGGGCTGACGGGCGTGCATTTTCTGCCCGAGGCAGATGCCTACCGCGCCGCCGATCAGGTCGTGACCATCGGCGGTGACGGCACGCTGCTGCGCGCCGGGCTTTCCTGCATGAAGCACGGCAAGCCCGTTCTGGGCGTCAATCTTGGCCGCACCGGCTTTCTGGCGACCTGCGAGGTCGGTGAGCTTACGGCCAAGCTCAAACGGCTGGCCGCGGGGAGTTCACCCTTGCCAGCCGCCGTCTGCTCCACGCCGAGGCCCCGGCCCACGGTTGGCAGGCTGACGCCATCAATGACCTTGTGGTGTTCGGTCAGACCCGGCTGCACCCGATGGATTATAAGGTGTACTGCGACGGCGCATTGGTGGGCAGCTACCGCAGCGACGGCATGATTCTGGCAACGCCGACGGGCTCCACCGCGTACTCGTTCTCGGCGGGCGGGCCGATCCTGGACGCCGCCGCGGACGTATTGGTCCTGACGCCGGTCTGTGCGCACAATGTACACGCCGCGCCGCTTGTGTTTGCGGCTGACCGCCATCTGAAAATTATCGCTGATGCCGAAAACCGCGACGGCAGCTTTGCCTGTGCGGACAGCAGCGCCCAGTGCGACCTGCTGCCGGGTGAAAGCCTGCTGGTGACCGGCTGCGGGCAGCGCCTGCGGTTGATTGCCTTCGACGACGCGGAACAGTTCCATGCGATTGAAAACAAATTGATGAGGAGATGATCCCTGTGAAAAGTGCACGTCATCAGGCAATTCTTGACCTGATCGAACAGCACCCTATTGACCGGCAGGAGGACCTGCTGGCCCACCTGCGGGAGGAAGGCTTTGACGTGACGCAGGCCACGGTATCCCGCGATATTCGTGAGCTGCAGCTGGTCAAAACCGCCACCGCTGACGGGCGTTACCGCTACGTGCCGGCGTCTGCGTCCGGCAAGGTAACGCATTCACCCAGCCGGTTTGAGATGATTTTCCGCGAGTCGGTGCTTAAGGTGGATTACGCCGGGCACATGGTACTGGTCAAGTGTTTTTCCGGCATGGCCAACGCTGCGTGCGAGGTGTTCGACGCCAAGCAGTGGGACAATGTCGTCGGCACGCTTTCCGGCGATGACACGTTCTTTATCTTGATGCGCAGCGAGGATGACGCAGCCGCCATCTGCAAGCAGCTGCAGCAGTACACCCGCCGCGGGTAATTTTAACGACAGGGAGGAGCTGCCCCATGCTGGCAAGCCTGAAAATTGAAAATGTAGCCGTTATTGAAAAAGCCGAGGTGAATTTTACCCCCGGCTTTAACGTGCTGACAGGTGAGACCGGTGCCGGTAAATCCATCCTGATCGACTCCATCAATGCGATTTTAGGCAACCGCACCTCGCGTGAGCTGGTGCGAAGCGGCGCACAGAAGGCGTGCATCTGGGCAACGTTTGAGAGTATCCCGGCCTCCGTCAAAAAGCAGCTGGAAAAATGCGGCTACGAGGTCACCGACGACCTGCTTTTGTACCGCGAGATCAACGCCGAGGGCAAGGGCAGCTGCCGCGTCAACGGCATGCCAGCCACGGCGGCGGTGGTGCGGGACATTTCGTCGGGGCTGCTCTCCATCCACGGCCAGCACGACAGCCAGAGCCTGACAAACCCGGCACTGCATCTGGGGCTGCTGGATCAGTATGCCCAGAACCGCGATTTGTTCGCCGAGTATTACCGCCGCTACCGCGAGCTGGTCACGGTCAAGCGGCAGCTGGATGCCCTGAACGCAAGCGAATCCGACAAACAGCGCCGCATTGAGGCGCTGACCGCCGAGATCGACACCATCGACGCCGCGGCCCTGCAGCCCGGCGAGGAAAAGACGCTGCAGGAGCGCAAGAACGTCATCACCCACGCTCAGAGCATTCTGGCGGGCATCACCGCCGCCCATCTGGCGCTGGCCGGTGACGAGGACGGTGAGCAGGCGGGCGCGGCAGACCTCTTGGGCGGGGCCGTTGACGGACTGCAGAACAGTGCGCGGCTCGACGAGTCGCTGACGGCCATGTCCGAGCGGCTGAACGACCTGTACTACAGCGCGCGCGAGCTGGCTACCGACCTGGCAGACCGGCTGGACGCCTACGGCTTTGACGCCGGGGAGCTGGACCAGATCGAAACGCGGCTTGATACGATCTACCGCATCAAGCAGAAGTTCGGCATGGAGGTCGACGAGCTGCTGGCACGGCGCGAGGCCGCCGCTGCAGAGTTGGAGACATTCCAGTCGTCGGGGCAGAAGATCGCCGAGCTGAAAGCGCAGATGCAGACGCTGTATGCCGCCGCCAAGGAGGCTGCCGAGAAGCTGACCCAGAGCCGCCTGAAAGGCTTTGCTGCCATGAACAAGGAGATGAAGGCGGCGCTGGAATTTCTGAACATGCCTGGCATCCGCTTTGCGCTCAAGCATACGCGGGGGCCGCTGTCCTCCCACGGGCAGGATACCGTGGAATTTTTGATTTCGACGAACCCCGGCGAGGAGCCGAAGCCGCTGGCAAAGATCGCGTCCGGCGGTGAGCTTTCCCGCATTATGCTGGCGTTCAAGAGCGCGCTGGCGGACCGCGACGCGCTGCCGACGGTCATCTACGATGAGATCGACACCGGCGTTTCTGGCCTGGCCGCGGGGCGCATCGGGCAGCTGCTGCATCAGACAGCCAGGGGGCATCAGGTGCTTTGCATCACCCACACGCCGCAGGTTGCTGCGTTTGCGGACAACCAGCTGCTGATCCAGAAGAATGTCCGCAAGGACCGCACGTTCACCGAGATCCACACGCTTGACATGGATGGCCGCGTGGAGGTGCTGGCACGGATGATCTCCGGCGACAAGGTCAGCGAGTTGAGCTTGGCCAGTGCGCGGGAATTGATTGAGAAATCCAAATAGCCCTCGCGCCGACTGCGGGCCGATGCAAACATCGGCCCCTGCAAGGAGCGGGTGCATTCTATATGCACCACCCCTTGACAACCCGTGTTGGATATGATACAGTATCTTTTGTTAAATGCAGTGATGGGAGCCAGTACCCGTCTGTTATGCTTCAGAGAAGCCCCGGTTGGTGCAAGGGGTCGGCAGTGCAGGCGGCGGAATACAGCCCGGAGCAGCAGGCTGAACGCGAAAGCCAGTAGGCTGTGCCGTGTGCGCACGTTACAGCGCTTGGGGTGTACGCAGCCCTTTGTCTGCCGCACCCGCGAAGGCCCGCCGCCGTGAGGGACGGGCAAACAGAGGTGGTACCGCGAACTTTCGCCCTCTGCCAAATTCACATTTGGCAGGGGCTTTTATTTTTGCCCTTGCCGCAACAAACGGAGGTAAAACTCATGACGATTTATGACGAACTGAGGCCCGCGGCCTGATTGCCCAGGTCACCGACGAGGAGGAGATCAAGGAGGTCATCAACAACGGCAAGGCCACGTTCTACATTGGCTTTGACTGCACGGCGGACAGCCTGACTGCCGGTCACTTTATGGCCCTGACCCTGATGAAACGCCTGCAGCAGGCCGGCAACCGCCCCATTGCCCTGATTGGCGGCGGCACGACGATGATCGGTGACCCGTCTGGCCGTACCGATATGCGCAAGATGCTGACCAAGGAGGACATCGACCACAACGCCGAGTGCTTCAAGCGTCAGATGGAGCGCTTTATTGAGTTCGGCGAGGGCAAGGCCCTGATGCTGAACAACGCCGACTGGCTGCTGAACCTGAACTACATTGAGCTGCTGCGCGAGGTCGGCCCCTGCTTCAGCGTGAACAACATGCTGCGCGCCGAGTGCTACAAGCAGCGCATGGAGAAGGGCCTGTCCTTCCTCGAGTTCAACTACATGATCATGCAGAGCTACGACTTCTACCATCTGTTCCAGAATTACGGCTGCAATATGGAGTTCGGCGGCGACGACCAGTGGAGCAACATGCTGGGCGGCACCGAGCTGATCCGCCGCAAGCTGGGCAAGGATGCCTACGCCATGACCATCACGCTGCTGACCGACTCCCAGGGCAAGAAGATGGGCAAGACCGCGGGCAACGCCGTCTGGCTTGACCCCAACAAGACGAGCCCGTTCGAGTTCTACCAGTACTGGCGCAACGTCGGCGACGCGGATGTGCTCAAGTGCATCCGTATGCTGACCTTCCTGCCGCTGGAGCAGATCGACGAGATGGACCACTGGGAGGGCGAGCAGCTGAACAAGGCCAAGGAGATTCTGGCCTACGAGCTGACGAAGATGGTCCACGGTGAGGAGGAGGCCGAAAAGGCGCAGGCCACTGCCCGCGGCCTGTTCAGCGGTGCCGCCGACCACGAGAATATGCCCAGCACGAAGCTGGACGCCGAGCTTGTCAAGGACGGTGGTGTCGGCCTGCTGGCCGCCATGGTCGCCGCGGGTCTGTGCGGCTCCAACCGTGAAGCCCGCCAGCTTGTCCAGCAGGGCGGCGTCCTCGTCGACGGTGAGAAGGTCACCGACCCGAAGGCTGTTCTGACCGTTGACGCGCTGAATAAAGGCGTCGTCATCAAGAAGGGCAAGAAGGTTTACCACAAGGTTGTACTGTAAAGTAGGGTTGCTTTACAGCAATCTCAACACATAAATACCAGGCCGCAATCCTCCCGCCCGCACCACAAACGGTGTTGGACAGAGGGATTTTTGTATGGTATACTGGAACAAATCGGGATTTGTGGAGGATAACTATTGTGGATAAAGCAGTTATTTATATACATGGAAAAGGTGGTAATGCTGAAGAAGCTATTCATTACAAACCACTCTTTAGTAATTGTGATGTGATTGGTCTCGACTATACTGCACAGTTTCCATGGGAAGCAAAAGAAGAATTTCCATTACTTTTTAATTCGATTTATAGAAACTACAAGACTGTTGAAATAATCGCCAATAGCATTGGAGCGTATTTTGCTATCAATGCCTTATCAAATCAGCAAATAGAGAAAGCATATTTTATTTCGCCCATTGTAGATATGGAAAGGCTTATTGCTGATATGATGATTTGGGCAAATGTTACAGAAGATGAACTCAAAGAGAAAAAAGAAATTCAGACAACCTTTGGAGAGACCCTTTCATGGGATTATCTTTGCTATGCAAGAGAAAATCCTATTATATGGGAAATCCCAACGCACATTTTGTATGGTGAAAAAGATAATCTTACCTCTTATGGAACGATACTTGAATTTGTACAGAGGACTAATTCAACACTTTCTATTATGAAAAATGGAGAGCATTGGTTTCATACGGATGAACAAATGAAATTTCTTGATGAATGGATAATAAAATCTTCCAAATAAATTCCAGTTTGTGCGTCGGGGCGTCGAGGACGCCGCCCCGACGGATCGCAACCCACAAAAAGGGTGCAGCCTTGCAAAAGGGCTGCACCTTTTTTGATGCCTATTTTCCTCAGCACTGGCGCATCAAACGGACGTAAAATTTCACGGCGCGTCCTACGGTCTCGACGCGGATACGCTCGTTGTTGCCGTGCGGGGTGCCGCACTCCTCAGCGGTCAGGTCGGTTATTAAAATTGCACTTTTCCGGCTGCAAATGTTTTTATACTGCGCATACTTGCCCCCGGGCGTGTTTTGGGCTATAATAAAGGGAGTATCGACTTTCAGGAGGCATCCATGCCCAAAGAGAAACTCAAAACCATCTACGTCTGCACCCAATGCGGCGAGACCAGCCCCCGCTGGCTGGGGCGCTGCCCGTCCTGCGGCGCGTGGAATACCATGACCGAGGATGTCGTAGCCGAGCCCGCCAAAGCGTCCTCCGGCAAGGCCGCCGCTGCGCCGCGTGTAACGGGGCAGACAAGCCTTGTGCCGCAGAAGCTGAAAAGCATCAGCACCACCGAGGAAAAAAGCCGCATCGTGACCGGCATCAGCGAACTGGACCGGGTCCTGGGCGGCGGTATCGTCATCGGCAGTGTAACGCTGATCGGCGGTGAGCCGGGCATCGGCAAGTCCACGATTTTGCTGCAGCTCTGCGGCGAGGTCAGCAAAACTAAAAATGTGCTCTACGTCACGGGCGAGGAATCGGTGCGGCAGATCAAGCTGCGTGCCGTCCGCCTGAACGTACCCGAGGACAATATCTCCCTCGTTGCCGAGAGCGACGTGGACGAGATTTGCGGTCTGATCGAATCGATGAAACCCGATTTGGTCGTCATCGATTCGATCCAGACGATGCGCTGCACGGATATTTCGTCGTCGTCCGGCACGGTCAGTCAGGTCAAGGAGAGCTCGGCGCGCTTTTTAAATGTAGCAAAAACGCTGGAGATTCCAACCTTCATCGTCGGCCATGTCAACAAGGACGGCGCGATTGCCGGCCCCAAGGTCATGGAGCATATTGTGGATACCGTGCTTTACTTTGAGGGCGACAAGACCTTGCCGTACCGCGTGCTGCGGGCCGTCAAGAACCGCTACGGCTCCACGAATGAGATCGGTATGTTCGATATGACAGGCCGCGGCCTTGCGCAGATCGAGAACCCGTCACAGGTCATGCTGGAGGGGCGGCCCATCGGCATCAGCGGCACCTGCGTGGCCTGCGTCATGGAAGGCACGCGCCCGGTGCTGAGCGAAATTCAGGCGCTGGCGACGAAAACAAGCTTTCCCAGCCCGCGGCGCACGGCGAGCGGCTTTGACTACAACCGCATGTATCTGCTTTTGGCCGTGCTGGAAAAGCGCGCCGGATACGCCTTTTACAATCAGGATGTCTACATCAACATCATCGGCGGCCTGAAGCTGGACGAGACTGCCTGCGACCTGCCGGTCTGCATCGCGCTGGCGTCCAGCCTGCTTGACCTGCCGGTAGACGAAAAGACCATCGCCATCGGCGAGGTCGGCCTCGGCGGCGAGGTGCGCAGCGTGACCCATCTGGAAACGCGCCTGCGCGAGGCACAGCGCGTCGGCTTCGACACCGCCATTGTGCCCAAGCACAACCTGAAAATGATTGACCATTCGCAATTTCCCGGCTTGAAGCTCGTGGGCGTGTCCTACCTGCGGGAAGCCATCAACGCAATAAAATTAAAGTGAGGAATGGACCCATGCCCGAACAGAACGAAAAGAATCTCCCCAAAGCACCCGCCTTCAATCCGAAGGTCAAGGAGACCATTGCGGCCTTCAAGGAGAACAACAACCCCAAAAATCTCAATGACATCCTGAACGAGCTGGTACGCTCGCCGCTGCTGGCCCCCGCCGTGTTTGACCTGCAGGGCCAGCCCGCCCCCAAGCCGGAGGCCGATGGCCGCGTGCAGCTGCCCAAGGAGACCAAGATCAGCCTGGTAATGGTCACCAGCCCCGAGGGCAAGCGCTACTACCTGGGCTTCAGCGATTGGGACGCTGTGCACGAGTGGCAGAAGGCACAGCCCAAAGCCGCACAGCAGATCATCCTGCTGCGCTTTGATGACTACGCCAACATGATCGCGAAAAACGCCGAGGCCAGCGGTCTGGTCATCAACCCCGGCGACAATAGTCTGCGCCTGGAACGCCCGCTGATCGAGTCCGTCAAAAAGACGAGGACGAGGTTTCCCAGAAGATTGCAGCGCAGCTGGCCGAGCAGCAGGCCCGCCGCATCCATCCCGGCGACAAGGTCACGCTGGTCGAGCCCAGCATTCTGCCCGACGCCATGATCGACCCGGTCTGCGCGGTGCTGGCCGACGCCCCCGGTGTGGGCTCTGCCTATCTGTCCGTTATGATCGTAAACGGTGACGCCCGCAGCTACCTGCTGGTGCTGGACGGCCCCAAGGACGAGAAGCTGTTTGCCTCCGTGGCACAGGCCGCCCGCCCGTACCTACTCAGCCGTGAGAAGAAGATGGATCTGAACATCACGACCTCGATTTCTCCGCTGGGCCAGCAGGGTATGCAGGGCAGCGAGCCGTTCTACCGCAAGGGCATTGGCCGCGTGATTGAGGAGGATGACGACGAATGAGCGTAAAGCGTCTGCTGGACTGCACCCCCAGCGAGCTGGCCCGGTACACCAAGGCGGAGCTGCTGGACGCGATTGCGGGCAGTGAGGGCCGCGTACTGGCGTGCGAGACCATCGGCCTGACGCCTCCGCTGCTGGTGGACGTGACGAATGCGGAGTATGCGGCCTCCCTGAGTGCTGACATTCTGCTGCTGAATATGTTTGACGTGCAGCACCCTGTCATCAACGCACTGCCGAAGGTTCCCGAAGTCGAGACCGTGCGGGAGCTCAAGCGCCTGACCGGGCGCGTCGTGGGCATCAATCTGGAGCCCTGCGACCTGCAGGCCGCCAAAAGCAACGATGGAACGCTCTGGAAAATGAGCGGCGGACGCTTGGCTACCGTAGAAAATGCACGCAGGGCCGCCGAAATGGGCGTTGATCTGATCGTTCTGACCGGCAACCCCGGCAACGGCGTCAGCAATGAATTGATCGTAGAAGCGCTGAAAGCGATTTCTGCCGCCGTCGGTGACCGCGTGCTGCTGGCCGCCGGCAAGATGCATGCATCCGGTGTAGCAGGGGAGGGCGGGGAGAAAATCATGACCCCCGCCGACGCCGAGGCCTTCATGGCAGCCGGTGCGGATATTATTCTGCTGCCAGCACCCGGCACGGTACCGGGCATCACACAGGAGTACGCGCACAGGCTGATTGAGGTCGTGCACAGCCGCGGCAAGCTGGCACTGACGGCTATCGGCACCTCGCAGGAGGGCGCGGACGTGACGACCATCCGCCAGATCGCGCTGATGTGCAAGATGGCCGGTGCCGACATCCACCACATCGGTGATACCGGCGTGCCCGGCATGGCCTTGCCGCAGAACATCATGGCATACTCCATTGCCATCCGCGGCGAGCGCCACACCTACCACAAAATGGCACAGTCTGTCAACCGCTGATAATAGCAAACTGCCCGCAGGAATTTTGCGTTCCTGCGGGCATTTTTTTATTGCAGATTGCGGTAATACTCGGACTGACCGTCGTAGAGCGTCTTTTCCTGCAATTTATCGATCATATTCAGCCTGACCTTTATCATGGCAATCGCAGCCTCGTTTTGCGCGGCGTTCCAATCCTGCTTCAGCAGCAAAAGGCCGCGGTAATAGTCCTCGGTGCGCTTCATGCATTCGCGCAGCAGGTCGATTTCATCGGGCGTCAGAGCCAGACTGATTTTTTGCTCGTCTGCAGCAGCAGGCTCGGGCGTCTTTTTCTTCGCAAACAACGTCATGAATAGCAAAGCGCCGTTCGGCAACCCGGCTTTTGGGGGCTTCGTTATCGTTTTTTCCGTCCAGTTCCGAGCTCCGGTTCCGGTTTTTTCGCACCCTCCCTGCTTTAATGTCTCCCTATATTTCGCTAAATTTGCATTTAGCGAAATATTATCACTCGCTAAAATCCTGTTGCGGACGCCCTCTCCCACAGCGAAAAGCAGCATTGCATGATTATACATTCATATACGGATTATCAACGCTTTGTAATATGAGTAGCTCTTTGCGTTTCTTATAAGTTGGTGAAATTGACGAGGTGTTGCCTGCTGTGCTACAATAAAAAAGCAGAAGCATTGTTTCCGCGTGCTTCTGCAAATCAATATGTTAAGTTGAGGGCTTCCATGAGCAGTTATATTGATGTGGTCCACCCGGAGCGCCATGCGCCGTACCTGGATATTCCTGATGATGTGGTTGACTACCTGCATTACCTCGATTTTGTAAAGCTGCGCTCCCCGCGCACCGTCAACGGGTACTATCTAGACCTGCGCGGCTTCTTCCGCTATATGATGCAGCGCTGGCAGCGCGTGGCCGACGATACGCCGCCCGAGGAAATTGATCTGACCGGCATTACCACCGCCGACATCCGAACGATCACCAAGCACGATATTTTTGATTTTCTTGACCATGCGCGCAGTGCTGACAACGGTCCCAAGGCCCGCGCACGGAAGTTGAGCGCCCTGAAGGGCTTTTTCAACTATATGTGTACGCAAGTCAATCGGCTGCCCGCGAACCCCACGGAAAACATCAGCCTCGGCTCGCCGGCCAGGGCTCTGCCCAAATATCTGACTCGGGACGAGGCCGTCACTTTGTTAAGTAATATACAAAGTGATTTTTACGAGCGTGATTACTGCATATTGACGTTATTTTTGAACTGCGGCATGCGGTTAGCCGAGCTTGTCACGATTGACATGGGTGATTTTCGCGATGACACGATCCGCATTGTCGGCAAGGGCAGCAAGGAGCGGCTTGTTTATTTGAATGACGCCTGTCTGGATGCGCTGCAGCGCTATAAAAAGGTGCGCACTTCCCTGCCGAACCTTGTGGACAGGGACGCTCTGTTCGTCTCCAAGCGCACCGGCAAGCGGCTGTCTGCGCGTCGGATCGAGCAAATCGTCGCGCGCTGTCTGCAAAGCGCCGGTCTGAGCGGACGCGGGTTTTCCCCGCACAAGTTGCGCCACACCGCCGCCACGCTTATGTATCAGGGCGGCGTCGATATGCTGGCCTTGAAGGAGATTTTGGGACACGAGAACGTCTCCACGACCCAGATCTACACCCACATCAACCGTGAGCAGCTGAAAAAGGCTGTAGCCGCCTCCCCGCTGGCCACCCAGAAATACGTGGAGCAAAAGCCGTCAGCGTCCGACGCCCCCGATTCCCATGACGGCGAGTACAGCCCCGACGGCAGCGAAAGCCGCTGACAGCGCCAGCGCCGCGGCAAAACGGACTGCCAGCCGCCGCGCTGTGCCCGGTGTCTCCCGTGCAGCACGCCCGCGCAGCGCGCGGAAAAGTTCCATCGCCAGCCGCACTGCCCAGCCTGCCAGCCACAGGCAGAGAAGCAGCGTACCCACATCAGAAAGCAGCGTGTCCAGCCGATAGCGCAGCAGAGCCGACGCACCGCTTTGCGCTGCCACTGACGCCGCGCAATAGCCCAGGAACAGCCCGCGCGCCGCAAACAGCAGCGCCAGCAAACCGACACCCCACACACAAAAGCCGCACAGCAGCACCAGTATCAACTGCAAAAGGCTCACCGCAAGCTGCGCCCCGAAAGCTGCCGCAAGGCTCGTACCTTCGGGGCGGCTTGTGTAGTAGGCCGCCAGCTGCTGCCCCAGAGGCGTTGTCCCGCTGCGTCCCAGCCAGATGCCCGGCAGGTAACCCGCCAGAAATATCACGCCAAATGCCAGCGCCGCCCCGCTTTCCGTCTGCGGCGTACTGTTCCGGTGCGGGCGCTCTACCGCGGGCCGCAGCATCGGCAGCCCCGGGCGGCGCAGCGCCGTCTGTGCCGCCCGCATCAGCGGCCCGCCCGCAGGGCCGTCAGTGCACCGCCTAACAGGCCCCCTAGCAGCAGTGCCAGCGGCAGCATGGCGTTGCTTCCCTGCCAATCCAGTCTGCCGTTTGCCAGCAGCGTTGCCGCCAGCAGACAGACCGCGTAAAACGCCCCGCAGCCCAGCCCGCACAGCAGCAGCCTTTTCCGCAGTCTGCGGGCCAGCACGGCAGCGGACACAGCCGCCCCCACTGCCGCCGCCATACAGGCCATAGGCCGCACTGCGGACAATGGAAGCCCTGTATGCGTCAGCAGAAACGCCGCCAGCGCCAGCAGCAATATGCACACGCCCACACCGCAGCCAAAGGACAGCAGCAGCGCCGCCACTGCTGGATTTTTAACACCGGTTTTTGGTTTGCGCAGATTTTTAGCCATAACAAAACGCCCCCTTGCACAGTCAACACTATGCAAGGGGGCGTGTGTTTTATGTCAATTACTTCTTGACGGGGGTGGACTTGCTGTCCTTACCGGTGTCCAGCTTCTCCACAGAGGAGATTGCGGAGCGGCGGAAGCGAATCTTCGTGCGGTCACTGCCGGTCTCGATGACGAGGGTGTCATCCTTGTCCGCAATGGCGCAGACGATGCCGACGATACCGCCGATGGTGGTGACTTTGTCGCCGATCTCGATGGAGCTGCGCATGGCAGCATCCTTCTTGTCCTGGCGCTTCTGCGGCAGGTAGATCAGGACGATCATGAACACGATGATAAGGATCATCGGCAGAAAGCTCATCAGCATTTCAGCCGTGGTAGCCGTGCCGGTGGCGGCATTCAGAAACTGGATCATAGCAAGTATACTCCTTAAAAATAACGATTTCTTCTATTATATCGGATAAATGCGCATTGTGCAAGCATTTTGCCGGAAAAATCAGATGCGGGTATCAAGTTTATGCACATAGGTGTCGTGGAACTGCCGGAAGGTGCCGTTGTCCAGTGCCTCGCGGATGCGCTCCATCAGGTGATTGTAGAAGTACAGGTTGTGCATGACAGCCAGGCGCATGCCCAGCAGCTCGTCTGCTTTCTGCAAATGGCGGATATACGCGCGGGAGAAATTGCGGCAGACCGGGCAGTCACAGTGCGGGTCGATGGGCGACTCGTCACGCTCGTATTTCAGGTTCTTGATATTGATGATGCCGTCCCAGGTGAACAGATGGCCGTGGCGCGCGTTGCGGCTGGGCATGACGCAGTCGAACAGATCAACGCCGCGGTAGACACCCTCAATAATGTTGCCCGGCGTGCCGACGCCCATCAGATAGCGGATTTTGTTTTTCGGCGCAAACGGCTCTACGGCAGAGATGATGTCATACATGACCTCGGCGGGCTCACCGACTGCCAGACCGCCGATGGCGTAGCCGTCCAGATCATACTCGGCGATCTGCTTCATGTGCTCAACGCGCAGGTCGGCGAACGTGCAGCCCTGGTTGATGCCGAAAAGCAGCTGGTCGGGATTGACGGCCTTTTCCTCATGCTTCAGGCGTTTCATCTCCTCCTTACAGCGCAACAGCCAACGGGCCGTGCGGGCGCAGCTGTTCTTGGCGTACTCGTAGGTAGCCGGGTTTTCGACGCACTCGTCAAAGGCCATGGCAATCGTAGAGCCAAGGTTTGCCTGAATCTGCATGCTCTGCTCCGGTCCCATAAAGATACGGTGCGGCCGTCGAGGTGGGAGTTGAAGGTTACGCCCTCCTCCGTAATATGGCGCAGCTTGGCCAGACTGAACACCTGAAAGCCGCCGCTGTCGGTCAGGATGGGGCCGTCCCACTTGGTAAACTTGTGCAGACCGCCCATCTCAGCCACGAGTTTGTCGCCCGGGCGCAGGTGCAGATGATAGGTGTTGCACAGCATGACCTGTGCGCGGATGTCCTTGAGGTCCAGCGCCGACAGACCGCCCTTGATGGCGGCAGCCGTGGCGACATTCTGGAATGCAGGGGTCTGGACCGTGCCGTGCACCGTGGTAAATTCGCCGCGGCGGGCAGCCCCTTCCTGTTTGATAAGGCGGTAAGGCATAGCTTTCTATCTCCGTTTTAAAAATATTTCATCGAAAAAGGCGGCGCAGGGGGCTTTTTCCCTGCACCGCCTAATAGATTATTATAAAAGAAAATCCGTGGTTCGTCAACTGTAAATCGGCAGGATCACCACCCCCGCCGGGAAAATTATTTTACCCTATAGCGCAAAATGGTTTTGAGCCTGTTTTTTTCTGTGCGGGTGGCATTGTTCAGGTAGATTTCCCGGTGGCAGTCCTCCGCGCGCGTCAGGCTGTGGGCGTGTACAAATTCGTCCATTTTTGCGAAAGAAACCGGTTCGTCGTCATACGCGCCGACATGCAAAAGCTGCACACAGGTTTCGCCCGGCACGGTGCCGAAGCGGACTTCTTCCAAGAGCGGGTTTTGTTTTCGGTGTTTTGTACGTTCCAGCGCAGCGCACACGCCGTCCTCTCCGACAAAATCCGGCTGGCGGATCACGAGAGTGTAGCGCAGCTTTTCCTTGATGAGCTCGCAGTTCTCAATTTTCTGCCAGACGCCCTCCAGTGGGTACACGGCAAAGTCGTCATACTCGCCCTTTGCAGTCTTTTTGTAAGCCATTTTGACCGCATAGGCCACGGAATACAATGCCGATACGCGGTTTGAAAAATCCGTGTCATTCGGGTTTCCTTCACCGTTTATCATGATGCAGCTTTGTGTCGGAACCGTCACCAAGACCGGGGTTGTTTTTGCACCGTAAAGCTGCTTTTCCTGCCTTCTCCATTCGTATTTCATAAAAAGTGCCTCCTTGCGCTTTTCAGAATACCGCAGAAAGCATGACACCCCCTGTCATGTTTTATATTTTTCTGCCATGCGGGTCAACTTTTCTTTCATGCTGCGCCGCAATTCGTCTGGCTTCAGGATTTCAACTGCGTCGCCATAGGACAAAATGTAGCTATACAGCGTTCTTTCTGGCATATCAACGGTCATATACAGGCTTCCCTGCGCATCCTTCTCCACGGTATCGGTAAATTCGTCATAGACGCGGAAGGCAGCCGCCGGGGAGAACTTCAGCCTTACCGAGATCAGCCGCTCCTGCTGTATCGTCGGTTTTAGCTCCGGGACATCCGCCTTCCTGCGCAGGAAGGTCTCCGGCAGAAGCGTCAAATCCTTGATGCGGGTCAGCTTGAAAAAGCGGTAGTCGTTTCGCAAAAGGCAGAAGCCGTACAAATACCAGTCCTTGCTCTTGAAAATCAGCTTGACCGGTTCCACCGTGCGGACAGTGCCGCCGCCTTCGCCCGCAAAATACGAAAAGCTGACCCTGCGGCAGCTGAAAACAGCCCTTTTGAGCTCGTCGAACAGCTCCGCACCCGCCGTATTTTTGTGCCAGTCGGAAAAATCGACCTCGATCCAATTTGCGCCCTGCATCCGGAAAAGCCCGCCCAATTTGGTAAGCAGTTCATCGGTCCGGCTGTCTTCCGCTACAGCAAGGCCCTGCAGTGCCATCAAGATTTGCTCTTTTTCCTGCGGCGTCAGCAGCGATTTCTCCAGCACAAACTCCGGCAGGATAAAAATACCGCCGCCCTTTCCCTGCACAGTATAAATCGGTATCCCGGCAGCACTGATGGCATCCAGGTCGCGGTAAATCGTTCTTACCGATACTTCAAAATTTTTCTGCCACGCTGCGGGGGCCGTGGCTCTGCCCTTGTCCAACAGATGATACACGATTTTGAACAGTCTGCCCTGCTCCATACAGTGCCCCCTCGCATCACAACAAAAGCGCCGAAGATCTGCCCCGGCGCTTTCGCAAAAGATATTTTCTGTTACCGAATGAACATCGCATCACCAAAGCTGAAGAAGCGGTACTTTTCCTCAACGGCGACCTTGTAAGCGGCCATCGTCTTGTCGTAGCCGTAGAAGGCGGCAATCAGCATGATAAGGGTGCTCTCCGGCAGGTGGAAGTTCGTAATCAGGCCGTCGATGGCTTTCAGCTCGATGCCGGGATAGATGAAGATGCTGGTATTCCCGCTGCACGGCACGATCTTGCCGTACTTAGCCCAGACAGATTCCAGCGTGCGGCAGCTCGTTGTGCCTACGGCAATGACGCGGTGGCCCGCGGCGCGGGTCTCGTTGATGAGCTTCGCCGTCTCCTCGCTGACGGAGTACCACTCGCTGTGCATCTGGTGGTCCTCAATGGATTCCTCATTCACGGGACGGAAGGTGCCCAGGCCGACATGCAGCGTGACCTCGGCAATGTTGACACCGCGGGAGCGGATCGTATCCATCAGCTGCGGGGTAAAGTGCAGGCCCGCGGTGGGCGCGGCGGCGCTGCCCAGTTCCTTGGCGTAGACGGTCTGGTACTGGCTCTGATCCTCGAGTTGCTTCGTAATGTAGGGCGGCAGCGGCATCTTGCCGAACTCGTCCAGCTTCTCGTACAGTGTCTCGGTGTCGTAGGTAAAGGTCACATACTTATTGCCGTCAGGCAGCGTCTCATCCACCACGGCGGTCAGGCTGCCGTCGCCGAACTCCACTTTCGTGCCCGGCTGCATCCGCTTGCCGGGGCGGGCCAGGCACTCCCAGGTATCGCCCTTGACCTGGCGGAGCAGCAGCAGCTCGCAGACAGCGCCTGTGGGCACCTTGGTGCCCATCAGGCGGGCAGGCAGAACCTTGGAGTTATTGACAACGAGCAGATCGCCCTTTTCAAGATAATGCGGCAGCTCATGGAATACCGAGTGCAGGATCTTATCATTTTTGCGATCCAGCACCATCAAACGGGCGGCATCGCGGGGGTCGGCAGGCTCCTGCGCGATCAGCTCCTTCGGCAGGTCGTACCAGAAATCTTTTTTGAGCATTTTTGTATCATCCTTTTTTACTTTAAAGCGTTATCATCTTGACATTCTTATGCGGGAATATTATAATGAATCCAAACACAGAGGCGCGAAGCGCATCAGTACCGGTTTTCATCATGCCCTGCCAGGGGCGAGAGCCGGGAAAGGGTTCTTCGCCGAAGAAAATGCGCGGCACGCATTTTCTGGGTCCGCAGCCGAACAGGTGCGGGACTGTCACGCTGTAAAGCAGTGTGTTGCGCTGTGTTATATGCAATATGATATTATATTGCATTTTGTGCCGGTTTTCAAGCCGGTTTTTTTATTATCTGTGCAAATTTCCGTGGGAGCCGCATAGATATAAGGAAGGGTATCGCGAAAGGAAGGTCTTAGTCAGGATGAAACAGTACAATGTTGGTGTTATCGGTGCAACCGGTATGGTCGGCCAGCGCTTTATTACGCTGCTGGAAAATCATCCCTGGTTTAATCTGGTTGCCCTTGCGGCCAGCGCACGCAGCGCTGGCAAAACCTATGAGGAGGCCGTCGGCAGCCGCTGGTTGATGAAGACCCCCATGCCCGAGAGCGTTAAAAAGATGGTCGTGCTGGACGCCGCCAATGTGGAGGAGGTCGCCGCCAAGGTCGATTTTGTCTTTTGCGCCGTCAACATGAAGAAGGACGAGATTAAGGCACTGGAGGAGGCCTACGCCAAGGCCGAGTGCCCGGTCGTGTCCAACAACAGCGCGCACCGCTTTACCCCTGACGTGCCGATGGTCGTACCCGAGATCAACGCCGACCACATCGACATCATCCCTGCCCAGCGCAAGCGCCTGGGCACCAAGCGCGGCTTTGTGGCCGTCAAGTCCAACTGCAGCCTGCAGAGCTATGTGCCTGCCCTGCATCCCCTGTGCAAATACGGCATCTCTGACGTGCTCGTCTGCACCTATCAGGCCATCTCCGGCGCAGGCAAGACGTTTGAGACCTTCCCCGACATTCTCGACAACGTCATTCCCTACATCGGCGGCGAGGAGGAAAAGAGCGAGCAGGAGCCGCTGAAGCTGTGGGGCCACATCGAGGGCGACAAGATCGTCTCGGCCGAGTCTCCCCGCTTTACGGCCCAGTGCCTGCGCGTGCCTGTCTCTGACGGCCACATGGGCGCGGTGTTCGTGCGCTTTGAGAATAAGCCTTCTAAGGAAGAAATTCTGCAGGCCTGGAAGGAATTCCACGGTCCCGCACAGGATCTGGAGCTGCCCAGCGCCCCGAAGCAGTTCCTGCATTACTTTGAGGAAAATGACCGTCCGCAGCCCAAGCTGGACCGTATGCTGGAAAACGGCATGGCTGTCAGCATTGGCCGTCTGCGTGAGGATAACCAGTACGACTACAAGTTCGTCTGCCTGTCCCACAACACGCTGCGCGGCGCTGCCGGCGGCGCGGTGCTGCTGGCCGAGCTGCTGGCTGCCAAGGGCTATTTTGACTGATCGGCTGCGCATGGCAGCCTTGGTGTAAGGAGAATTCGTATGAAGAGACCCGTATTTACCGGTGCCGCCGTGGCGATCATCACCCCGATGAACACCGACGGCAGCGTCAACTATGACGAGCTTGGCCGCATCATCGACGACCAGATTGCCCACAGCACGGATGCCATTGTCATCTGCGGCACGACGGGTGAGTCCCCGACGCTGACCGACGAGGAGCACACCGAGTGCATCCGCTATACCGTCAAAAAGGCGGCAGGCCGCGTCCCGGTGATTGCGGGTACCGGCTCCAACGACACAAAGTACGCCATCTGGCTGTCCCAGCAGGCTGAGGCCGACGGTGCCGACGCACTGCTGCTGGTCACGCCCTACTACAACAAGACGAGCCAGGCGGGCCTGCTGGCCCACTACACAGCCATTGCGGACGCCGTGCATATCCCCTGCATCCTGTACAATGTGCCCAGCCGCACGGGCTGCGACCTGACGCCCGCCACGCTGGCCGAGCTTGCGAAGCACCCGAACATCAACGCCGTCAAGGAGGCCAGCGGCAACATCAGCCACGTGGCCGAGATTGCGGCGGCCTGCGGTGACAGCCTGAACATTTACTCCGGCAACGATGACCAGATCGTGCCGCTGCTGGCTCTGGGCGGCAAGGGCGTGATCAGCGTGCTGTCCAACGTAGCCCCGCAGTACACCCATGACATCTGCGCCAAATGGTTCGCCGGTGAGACTGCCGAGAGCTTGTCCATGCAGCTCAAGGCGGTGCCGCTTATCAAGGCACTGTTTGCCGACGTCAACCCCATCCCGGTCAAGTGGGCCATGAACCGCCTTGGCTGGAATGCCGGCGACTGCCGTCTGCCGCTCGTTGCGCCCTCCGCCGCAGTGCAGGCGCAGCTGGAGACTGCCATGCAGGAGTTCGGCCTGCTGAAATAATTTCACAGCCGACCCACTGCCATCCCGCGGGTCGGCTTTTTGCTTTTGCACGACTTTTGCATGAAAGGAACAATAACACATGACGGATATTATCATTCAGGGCATCTATGGCCGTATGGGCCGCGCACTGGTCGAGAAGATCGGTGCGCGCGAGGATTGCCGCATCGTCGCCGGTGTGGATCGCGAAGCCGGGCGGATCGGCGAAATCCCCGTTTACGCCGGGTTTGACGCACTGCCCTGCAAGGGCGTCATCATCGATTTTTCCTCACCCGCCGGGGCGGTTGCAGCAGCGCAGTACGGTGCCGCCAACGGTCTGCCCTGCGTCATCTGCTCCACCGGCCTTTCCAGGGAGGATGAGGCTGCACTGGAGGCTGCCAGCACCAGGACGCCGATCTTCCGCAGCGCAAACATGTCGGTGGGTGTCAACGTGCTGATCGAGCTGGCCCGCCAAGCTACGAAGATCCTGGGCGGCGAGTTTGACATTGAGATCATCGAGAAGCACCATCATAACAAGCTGGACGCGCCCAGCGGCACAGCGCTGATGATTGCCGACGCCATCAACACCGAGGCGAACGGCAAATATGAGTACGTCTATGACCGCACGCAGGTTCGCCAGAAGCGCGGCGCACAGGAGCTGGGCATCAGCTCTATCCGCGGCGGCGGCATTGTGGGCGAGCACGATGTGCTGTTCTGCGGCCCCGACGAGGTCGTGACGCTGAGCCACAGCGCGGGCAGCCGCGGCGTCTTTGCCGACGGTGCCGTACAGGCAGCGCTCTATATTGCTGCGCTGGCCCCTGGCTATTACACGATGACCGACCTGCTGCGAGGTAAACTGATATGCGAATGAACGGCAACGACCTTGCCGCCTGCGCGGTCATCGCACTGGGCGTCGGCGGCGTAGTTGTCGGCTCTCTGCTGGGCGTCGGCAATCAGGCTGTGACCCTGCCCGCGGTCAATCCGCAGCCCGTAGTCGTGGATATGCCGGCAGAACCGGAACCAACCGCTACACCGGAGCCGACCCCCGAGCCGACGCCAACCGTCGAGACCGTGCACTTTTCCGCCACGGGCGACGACCTGATCCACGATGGTATCTTTTTGCAGGCTAAGGAGCGCGGCGGCGACCACTACGATTTTGACGCCGCCTACGCAGCCATGCAGGGCTACTACGACCAGTTTGATGTGAACTGGCTCAATCAGGAGACGCTCGTCAACGACGAGTTCGCCGCCAGCGGCTATCCGATGTTCTCCACCCCCGGCGAGATCACCGACACGCTGTATAATTTGGGCTTCCGCGTGTTCAGTCTCTCCAACAATCACAGCTACGACAAGGGGGCGGCGGGCATTGAGGCATCCATGGCACACTGGGCTGCCATGCCGGACGATGTGGTCACAATGGGCTTTTACAATCTGGAGACCTATGACAACTACGCCTACCAGACCGTCAACGGCATCACGTTCGGCTATCTCTCCTATACGGAGCACACCAACGGCCTGCCCACGCCGTCCGGCACAGACTATGGCGTTGTGTATCTGGACGATCATGAAACGATTGCCAAACAGATCGCCGATATGCGCCCGAACTGCGATGTTCTTATCGTCAGCGCCCACATGGGCACCGAGGGCACGCACGAGGTCAACGACTTTCAAAGGGAGACTGCTCAGTGGCTGGCCGACCAGGGCGTCGATGTCATCATCGGCACCCACCCGCATGTAGTGCAGAACGCCGCATGGCTGACCGGCGCAAACGGCAACACAACCTTCATCGTCTACAGCCTGGGCAACTTCATCAACGCGCAGTCCTCACGCGATAATGTCATCGGCGCGATTCTGGACGTGTATTTTGATAAGACGACCCAGCCTGACGGCAGTGTGAGCATTGCCATCCGTGACCCGAAGCTGCACTGCGTTATCAGCCAGTATGAGGCCGGGTACAAGAATATCCGGGTCATCCCCTACAGCCAGTACACAGACGAACTGGGTGCAGCACACGGAGAGTTCACCCTCTCCCGCGAATACATAGAAAGCATGCTCCGCAGTACGATTGACGAGGAGTTCCTCACGTTAGATTGAATGAAAGGATGATTTTTATGTACGGTGTCAGCAAGATCAGCAGCGAGCAGAACATTATGCTCACCACCTTCCCCGGTGCCCAGTACAGCGCACAGAGCCTAGCCGAGCACCTGGACGTTTTTGCCAAGGCCGGTATTGTGGTCGATATGATCTGCCAGAGCGCGCCCCGCGGCTCCGCGGTGGATTTCAGCTTTACGACGAGCTATGACAACTTTGCCGCCGTTATGAAGGCTCTGCCCGCCGCAGCCAAAGCCAATCCCCCGCTGGTCTCCGGCGGCTACAGCAAGATCAACCTCTTTGGTGAGGAGATGGTCACCAGCTGCGGCGTCGCCGCCCGTGCGCTGGCCGCACTGGCCGGTGCAGGTATTGAAATCGTGCTCATCACAACGAGCGACCTTGACATCTCCCTGCTGATCCGCCAGCAGGACGAGGACACCGCCCTCGATGCCCTGCATAAGGCGTTTGAGGTCTGACGGCAATCAAAAAACAGGTGCAACCCCATTTAAAGGGCTGCACCTGTTTTTTATTTATTCTTGCGGTAGCACTTTGCTGCCAGAAATGGCAGGAATACAACCCCATACATGATGGCACTGATTGCCACATCTGTCCAGCTGATGATCTGATTTGAAATATCCGCCGTACCGGTCCAGACTAAGACCATGCTGTTGTTGAGGTAGTGCAGCACCACGGGGAGCCAGATATTTTTGCCGCACTTCTCATACGCAAAGGTGAAAAATACACCGAGCGTCACGCAGACAACAAGCTGTGCGGCAATGCTCTGCAGTGAGGTATCGGGACTGTAGAAGAAAAGATTCAGCGGCAGATGCCACAGGCCCCACAGCACACCAACGGCCAGTGCGCCGCGCCGTGCGCCGAAGCGGCCTTGCAGGGCTGGCGTCAGGTAGTAGCGCCAACCGTATTCCTCGCCAAAAAACGGCAGAAAGCTCAAAAAGAAGTTCGGTACAAGCACCACTGCCATAACCCACGGTGCAGATGTGCGCCAGTAGGCCAGATATTCAGCCCAGCTATCACCGCCCTGCATCGCCATCGAAAGAAAGACCATAGCGGTCTTGACCGCAAGGAAATAGACGCAGATGACAAACGCCGTCAGGAATTTGCCATGCAGGCGCAGACCGTAGTCTTCGCGCTTTGTCTTTTTCTCAGTCAGCAGGAAGATCCAGCCCAGCACCGACGCGATAATGATGACAAAGTTTGCAATATTCAGCCAACCCTCCTGCGGCAGAAACGCAGACAGAACGCTCATGACGAGCATCAGTGCAGTGGCCGCGATGTGCAGGATGTAAAACCGCTTTGGCGTTCCCTGCCGTCTTGCCAGCAAGAACGCCAGCATAACGCCCGCCGCCGGGTAGAACATCTGGGCGTTGGCAAAAATCGAGGTATCCCGCCCGTTTTGCAGGCAGATGTACAAAAGCGGCATCATCAGAAACGGAATTGCGTAAGCACAGAGCGCAAAGACAGTCAGCTCTTTTTTATTCGTTTTCATCGTCGTCCTCCTTTGGGTTTTCCAACTCAGCGTGGCGCTTTTTGTAAGCCTTCATGCTGAGCTGCAGCAATGCAAAGCACAGTACCCAGGTACAGACCCCCATGATGACCGCCTGCAGCACCGCAATGCCCGCGCCAAATTCTGCAAACTTGATAAGCCCCCACACAAGCACGGCAGCACCGCCCACGACGGACACAACGACATTGGTTTTCGTGTTCGCCTTAAGGTGGCGGTCCCAGATACCGGCACGCAAATCACTTATGACCGCATAGGCGCACCCCAGCATAAAGATAAACCATTCTGCCGCCATCTCCCGCGGGGTAAAGCCCAGCAGACTTTCGATGATCAGCGCCGCCAGCAGCAGCACCCACAGCAGGCAGAAGCCGCGGGACTCGATCTTCAAAAGGGTCTGTTTTTGCATTTCATCAAGATTGTCGCGCTTAAAAAATTCTTTTATGTTCATCGCTCATTCCTCCCAGAACAGCTCGTCCAATGTCTTGCCCAGCACCTTGCAGATGCTGCGGCAAAGGTTGATCGTAGGGTTATACTCCCCTTTTTCAATGGCGTTGATGGTCTGGCGGGACACGCCTACCGCCGCCGCCAGATCCGCCTGCGTCATATCGCGCACGGCGCGGGCGGCTTTCAGCTTTAGATTCTTTGCCATTGCCTTCGTTTCCTTTCCTCTTGCTGTGACTTTACTATAGCACACGCCTTACATTATGTCAAGTATATATTACTTTTTGAAAAATAAATCTTCCCTGCAAAACCCGCACTTGCGGCAATTCGCCCACTGTGCTATGATAGTTTTTATAGATTATGATAAAGGAAGTTTGGCTATGAAGTACAGCTTTCCCGCTTTTGAAAACGGCTTTATCCGCGCTGCTGCGGCCAGCCCCGCCCTGCGCGTGGCCGACTGCACCTACAACGCCGACCAGATCATCGGCGTCATGCGCGAGTACGCCGAAAAAAATGTGCAGCTGCTCTGCCTGCCGGAGTTTGCACTGACCGGCTACACCTGCAGTGACCTGTTCTTGCAGGATACCCTGCTGCGTGGGGCCGAGGACGGCCTTGCCGCGATTTTGAAGGCCAGCGAGGGACTGAACGTCGTTGTCCTCGTCGGCCTGCCTGTGCGCCATAACGGCAAGCTGTACAACTGTGCGGCGGTGCTCTGCAACGGTGAGCTGCTGGGTCTGGTGCCGAAAGTACACCTGCCCAACTACGGCGAGTTTTACGAGAAGCGCCACTTTATCCCCGGTATGCGTGAGCCCGAGTGCATCGAGCTGGCCGGGCAGGAGACGCTGATCGGCACGAACCTTCTGTTTGCCTGCAAACAGCTGCCCGCCTTTGTGCTGGCAGCCGAGGTCTGCGAGGACCTGTGGTCTCCCATCCCGCCAAGCTGTGCCCACGCACTGGCCGGGGCTACCGTTGTGGCAAACCTGTCCGCCAGCGATGAAACCGTCGGCAAGGCAGCCTACCGCCGTGAGCTGGTCTGCGGGCAGAGCGCACGTCTGCTGTGTGCGTACCTCTACGCCGACGCAGGCCACGGCGAAAGCACCACCGACATGACGTTTGCGGGCCACAACCTGATTGCCGAGAACGGCAGTCTGCTGGCCGATGCTGCACCGTTTGCGGGCGAGGATGCCGTGACTGAGCTGGACCTGGGCCGCATGGTGCAGGAGCGCCAGCGCAACACGACGTTTATGCCGGAAACGAACGGCTACACCACTGTGGAATTTGAGCTGCCGCCCGTGGAGCTGGCGCTGACCCGCCCTGTCTCCTGCACGCCGTTTGTGCCGCAGGACGCCGCGACCCGCGCCGAGCGGTGCGAGCTGATTCTGCGCATCCAGGCCGAGGGACTTGCCAAGCGCATGGAGCACACCCACGCCAAGTGCGGCGTGCTGGGTATCTCCGGCGGGCTGGACAGCTGCCTGGCCCTGCTGGTGGCCGTGCGCGCCTGTAAGGTGCTGAGCCGCGACGCGAAGGATATTGTAGCCCTGACGATGCCCTGCTTCGGCACGACGAAGCGCACCCGCTCCAACGCCGAGATTCTGTGCGAGGCTTTGGGTGTGACGTTCGGCGAGATCAACATCACCGAGACCGTCAAGAGCCACTTTGCGGACATCGGCCAGCCCGCCGACAAGTACGATGTCACGTTTGAAAACTGCCAGGCCCGCGTGCGCACGCTGGAGCTGATGGACTATGCCAACAAGAACGGCGGCTTTGTCATCGGCACCGGCGACTTAAGCGAGCTGGCGCTGGGCTGGGCCACCTACAACGGCGACCACATGAGCATGTACGGCGTCAACACCGGCGTGCCGAAAACGCTGGTGCGCCATATTGTGCAGTACGTGGCCGACACCTGCGGCAATGACACGCTGCGGGACGTGCTGGTGGATATTCTGGACACCCCCGTCAGCCCCGAGCTGCTGCCCACCGCCGCAGACGGCACGATTGCCCAGCAGACCGAAAAACTCGTCGGCCCGTATGAGCTGCACGACTTCTATCTCTACTATGTGCTGCGCTTTGGGTTCAGTCCGACAAAAATCTACCATCTGGCCCGCACAGCCTTTGACGGCCGGTATGAGCCGGAGGTCCTGCTGGCGTGGCTGAAAAATTTCTACCGCCGCTTCTTTGCCCAGCAGTTCAAGCGCAGCTGTCTGCCCGACGGCCCGAAGGTCGGCTCGGTCACGCTGTCCCCCCGCGGCGACTGGCGCATGCCCAGCGACGCCTGCAATACGCTGTGGATGGCAGAATTAGAAAAACTGGAAGTCTGATCGCGTTACTCGCGTATAAAAAATGCCCGGAACCACTTGCACGGTTCCGGGCAATTTTTATAGCTTTTTGATTTCGGCGTTCAGTGCGTCGTAGGTGTAGAGTGTGTTGAGCACCTGCAGCAGCTCCTTTTTGCTCAACCGCGGCGGCAGACCGAGGCGGCGCAAAAACACCCGGCGGTTCTCGGCGCTGTTGGCCGTGCCGGAGATGCCCCAGTCGTACAAATCGGTGTACGTGATGGAGCGCGACTGGGTCGTTTTCTGCTGGCAAGCAGTTTTACTTGCCAGGGCGGTTTCAAGGCCCTGTACAATCAAATCGTCGGATACGCCCTCGACGCCGAGCAGTCCCTCCTTGCCGGGCTCGGCCTTGCGTGACTCCTTGCCCGCAATCGCCGGGACGTAGGCCTGCAGGACATGCTCCGCACCGACAAGACCCGTGACAAAGTGGCGAATCTTGAACCCGGCGGCGTCGGAGTCTGTCAAAATGATAAGCCCCTGCGCTGCAGCAATGCGCTTGAGTAGCCTTTGCAGCGTGCCGTCCTTGAACACCCGGAAGCCGTCCGTCGTCAGGATCGTGCCGTCCACGATATTGCTAAGGCGTGCGGCGTCGTATTTGCCCTCCACCAGCAGGACTTGTTCCAATTTCAGCATTTATGCCCTCCCGGCCAGCGCCAGCTCACACAGCGCCTTCTGCATTAAAAGGTCGGCGTCCAGCTTGCTGCTTTTCAGGTCGGTGTCCAGTCTTTGCAGAATGTGCAGGCAGTCCTCCAGCTGGGCACGCTTGAAGCGCAACGCGGTTTTTTCGGTAGAATTGAGGCGGTAATTCCAATTGCCCTTGTAGCCAAAGTCCTTGGCCACATCGCCGAGGCCCCGGCGGCTGCGGCGGCCCAGCAGCACGCGGTACAGATCCAGATAGTTGCTGATGAGTGCGCCGGTAATCATGATCGGCTCGTTTTGCAGCGCCAGCAGCGTTTTCAGCTTTTGCTGGGCCTTATCGGCCTGGCCGCTCGTCAGCAGCTTGACCATATCGAACGTGTCCGCGTCGAGCGTGACCGTGCCGAGCCGGCTGACCATTTCTTTTGTAATTGTGCTGTAGTTGGCCAGCGCAGCCAGCTTTTCGACCTCATTTTTAAGCAGGAACTGATCCTCGCCCCTCCGCCAGCAGGCCGGGCCAGCAGCGCAGCTCGGCGCCGGGGGCAAAGTCCGCACCGGCCTCCTTCGCCCAATCACGGGCCATGGCCTGTAAAGCCGCGCCCGTGGGGCGGTTGAGCTGTACACAGTAGCCGAGCTTCTCGCAGCTGGCAATGAGCTTTTGCTCCCGCTTGCCGGGGCGCAGTTTGCCGTAGCTTTCCTCGATGATGCTCGTCAGCACAAAGATGGCGTTCTCGGTGTCGGCCAGCGTGTCGCAAAGCTCCTGCAAATCCTTGTCGGAATAGGTTGACGGACGGATCAGCGGCATGAGTACCAGGCGTTTGCCGCCGAAGAATGAAATCGTACCGGCAGCTAGCACGATCTCCTCCACCGAGGGGGTCGGCCCGTCCAGCACCGTCGTCTCGGGGTCGTCGCGGTTCAGATATTTCAGCGTCTTCTGCGCCGCCGTGTGGACGAGCGCCTCGTCCGATGCGTAGAAATAGTAGAGCGCGCAGCCTGCCTTCAGGCGTTTTTCCAGCTCCTTTTCACTGTACAGCAATCGTCTGTGCCTCCTCCCAAATCATGCTGCGGCCCGGGCGCAGGGTCAGTCCGGGCGTGTCCTCGCCATAGCGCAGGGTGCAGCCCGCAGCGTCGTCCAGCCAGCGCGGTGCGGCAGCGGTGTACAAAATTGCGTCGGGCCGCACGGAATCGGACAGCGTGCCCGGTGCGCAGAGGACATCCACCCGCACCGGCTCTGCCAGCTCGAGCCTGCCTGCCCCCACGGCAATGTGCCGTTCCCCCACGCCCAGCACAGCGAGGTTTGCGCTTTTATTATGATACAGGTCCAGCGTCAATCCGTCAAGCACCGGACGGGTCGTAATGTCGGCAAGCTCCTGCACCGTCACGACCTCTGCCGCGGAAAATTCCATCTGCGTCGGCTTGGCGCGCAGGTCAACGACCAGCGCGGGCTCCTGTCTGCTGCGCCCGGCCAGATAGTTCTGCACGGCGCTCCAGTTGCTCTCCCCGCCGCGGAAGAACACCACAGCCTGCCCGTTCTGCACGCAGACGACGCAGGGATTGTTGGATGCGCCGACCAGATTGATCTGCACAACATCTCGCTGCATCCAGACACCCAGCCCCACGGCCAGCACTGTGCAGAGCGCCGCCGCGGGCAGATAGAGCCGCAGCCGCCTGGCATGCCAGAAGCAGACCGCCAGCGCGCCCAGCACAGCCAGCGCAAACAGCGTGTACCGCTGCGGCAGACAAATCGACGCAACGACAGTGCGGCGCAGCACCGTACCAGCCAGAGCAGCCCCTTGAGCCAGAGACTCAGCACGAGGGCCGTCAGGTTCGTGATTGCCGCCAAAAACGGCACGGCGCTGCATACCAGCAGCAGGATGCCCAGCTGCAGGGCGGGCTGGACCATCCAGACGACCAGCAGGTTGCAGAGCACCCCGACCAGGCTGGCCGCCATGCCGTGGGCCACCAGCACCGGCAGCGTGGCAAGGCTGGCAAGCACTGCCGTTTGCACAGGCTCTGCCACTTGGCATAGCGCCTTGACGGCGGCGGGCTTGTCCTGTGCTGCGCGCTGCTCGGTGCGGGCCAGTTCTGCCGCAGCCTGCACGCCCAGCACGGCGCAGAACGACAGCTGAAAGCCAAGGTCGCACGGCGCATAGGCGTTTTGCAGCCCCAGCAGGATGGCCGCAAAGCTCGTTGAGGTCAGCAGGTCGGGCGGCAGCAGGAAGAAGTCCCCCACCAGCGCCACCAACAGCACGATCCCGGCGCGCGATACAGAAACCGGCATTCCGGTCAGCAGCAGGTAAAACAGTGCCGCTGCAGCGCGCAGCAAAATCAGCGGTCTATAAAATTTCCATTTGCGGCCAAAGCCCAGCAGCCCGCAGAGCAGCGCCAGATGCAGCCCAGACACCGCCAGCAGATGCGATACGCCCGCCGCGCGGAAGGCCTGCTGCACGCTGTCATCCAGACGGCTTTTGTCCGCCAGCAGCATAGCAGCCTCGATGCCGTCCAGCTGCCGCGGCAGCCAGCGGCGCAGTGTGGCCGACCAGCGCTGCCGCAGCCGATACAGCGCAAACCGCGGCGCGCGGCTGGCGTCCAGTGGGTGGTAGCTGCCCAGATACTCCGCCTGCAAATAGACACCCTTGCTTTGGCGGCTCAGGCGGTATTTGTTGTCGGGCCGCTCGGTCAGCGCAAATTTTGCAGTGAACCGCTCCCCCGCACTCTCGCCGGGAAAGGACGCGCACTGAACCTTTACGTTGGCCGCCCTGCCGTCAATTTCAGTCAGCCGCAGCGTACCGCGCAGGCGGCTTTCGCTGTAGGAAGCATCGGCGTCCGTCTCCACCACCGCCGTGCAGGTCACGGTCTGCCCGGCCAGTACCTTGACGGGCCGCACCCATACAAGGGTAAACACCAGAAACCACGCAAGACCGCACAGCGCACCCAGTACCGGGATGGCGCTGTCTCTGCGGCGTTTTATCCATAATAGCGCCAGGCATACCAAAAATGCCGCCGCGGGCACACAGACCAGCGGCGGCAGAATGGCCGCAGCAAGCTCAGCCCCGGCAAAACCGAGACCAAACCAACCGAGCTTTCGTTTCATTGCTTAGTGCAGGAAGAGCGGCAGCGGCTCTAGGAAGAAGATGTCGGTGCGCTTGGCAGCGTCGCCCTCAGCGAGTGCTGCGCAGCAGCCGACTACCGTGCCGGTGCTCTTGGCGGCCAGCGTTTCCAGTGCATGCAGGGAGCCGCCGGTGGAGATAACGTCATCCACGATCAGGATGCGCTTGCCGTCCATATACTCGATGTCCTTCTTGTCGATGACCAGCGTCTGCTTACCGGCAGTCGTGATGGACTGATCTTCGATGATGACAGGCTCACGCATATACAGCTTCGGACCTTTGCGGGCGGGAATCCAGTATTTGCCGCTCTGGCGCGCCATTTCGTAGGCCAGAGGGATGCCCTTGGCCTCGGCGGTCAGGATCACGTCAAACTCGGGGGCTTTTTTCAGCAGAGCTGCGGCGCATGCCTCGGTCAGCTCCACATCACTGAACATGATGAAAGCGGCAATATCCATGTGGTCGTTGACCTTGCAGATGGGCAGCTCACGGGTCAGACCCGCAATGTGCAGTGTATAGGTATCTGCCATGTTAGTTTACCTCTCTTTATTGATTCACAAGTGTTTTGTGCAACGCCCGGCATCAGCCCGGAGGCCATGCAAGGCTGCGCTTGGCCAGCACATGAAAGTGCAGGTGCTTAACGCTCTGGCCGCCGTCCGCGCCGACATTGGTCACAACGCGGTAGCCGCTCTCGTCGACGCCCAGCTTTTTGCACAGCTGCGCAATGACCGCGTAGATGTGGCCCAGCAGCGCGGCGTCATCCTCGGTCAGGGCTGCGGCAGACGCAATGTGCTGCTTCGGGATGACGAGAAAATGCACGGGGGCCTGCGGGTCGATGTCGTAGAACGCCAGCAGCTTGTCGTCCTCAAACAGCTTGTTCGAGGGGATCTCGCCTGCGGCGATCTTGCAGAACAGACAATCCTCCATCCGGAATCCCTCCTTTGCAGTGGATTTTATGGCAAAGAATTACTGATTCATTTCCGCCTTGACGATCTCGGGCACAGCGTTCAGTGCGTCGTCGATCTTGGACGTGTCGCGGATACCGGCCATAGCGAAGTCGGGCTTGCCGCCGCCGTTGCCGCCTGCGATAGCGGCAATCTTCTTGACGAGGGCGCCTGCTTTCAGGCCGCGGGCCATGGCGTTCTTGGAAACGCCGACAGCCATCATCGTCTTATTACCGTCGCTGCCGATAAGCACGGTCACGGCGTTGGGGGCCTTGTCGCGCACCTTATCGACCATGTCGCGCAGGGTATCGGCACCGGTGCCGGTCAGATAGGCGGAGACGATGCGCACGCCGTCGATGTCGGCGGCGTTCTCAAACAGGCCGTCGATCTTGGCGGCAGCCATCTGGGCCTTCAGGATTTCAAGCTGCTTGGCGGTCTCCTTCAACTCGGCAGCCAGTGCCTCGGCGCGGGCAGGAGCGTCCTTCAGGTTGTTGGCCTTCAGGGCAACAGCGGTCTTGGCCAAAATCTCGGTGCGGTCATCCAGCAGATCCAGCACGCCGAAGGCGGTGGTAGCCTCAATGCGGCGGATACCGGCAGCCACGCTGGACTCGCTCAAAATCTTGAAGCAGCCGATCTGTGCGGTGTTCGTGACATGGGTGCCGCCGCAGAACTCGGTGCTCCAGCCGCCGGCGTCGACAACGCGGACGACACTGCCGTACTTCTCACCGAACAGAGCCATAGCGCCCATCTTCTTGGCTTCCTCGATGGGCAGGTTCTTGACGGTGACGGGCAGAGCCTCGTAAATCTTCTCGTTGACGCGGCGCTCGACCTCTGCCAGCTCGGCAGGGCTGACGGCGCTGAAATGCGTAAAGTCGAAGTGGGTGATCTGGTCGTCCTGATAGCTGCCGGCCTGATGGACATGCTCGCCCAGGACCTCGCGCAGGGCCTTCTGCAGCAGGTGGGTGGCGGTGTGGTTGCGGCAGATGGCGGCACGGCGCTTCTCATCGACGGAAGCGGTGACCTCGTCGTCAACGTGGATGGTGCCGTCCAGCAGCTCACAGGTATGGACAAAATAGCCCTTCGGGGTCTTTTTGACCTGAGTGACCTTCAGCTTGGCGTCGCCGCTGACAAGATAACCGTGGTCAGCGACTTGGCCGCCCATCTCTGCATAGAACGGGGTACGGTCCAGCACGACCAGCACGCCGTCTTTGGCCTCGCCCGCCTCGTCGGTGGCGATGGCATCGACGAGTTCCTCCCCGTCGGACAGAGCCAAAACCTTAGCCTTCTCGGACAGGGTCTCGTAGCCGTCAAACTGTGTGGGCTCGGCGGTCAGCTCACCGAACAGGTCAGCGCTCCAACCGGAAATATCCTTGGCCAGGCGCTCGGCGCGGGCGCGCTCACGCTGCTTGGTCATCTCGATGTGGAATGCGGCCTCATCGACGGCAAAGCCTGCCTCGGCGGCGATCTCACGGGTCAGGTCGAGCGGGAAGCCGAAGGTATCGTTCAGCTTGAACGCCTCGACACCGGACAGGACCTTCTCATGGGCCTCCTTCAGGCGGCCCATCATGCCGGTCAGGATGTTCAGACCGGCGTCGATGGTGCGGCCGAAGCGCAGCTCCTCGGTGCCGATGACCTTCTTGATATAAGACTCATGCTCGCGCAGCTCGGGGTAACCGGCCTCGCTGGACTCGATGACCGTTTCGACCAGCTCGGTCAGGAACGGACGGTTGATGCCCAGCATACGGCCATGGCGGGCGGCGCGGCGCAGCAGACGGCGCATGACGTAGCCGCGGCCCTCGTTGGACGGCAGGATGCCGTCGGAGGCCATAAAGACGGTGGCACGGATGTGGTCGGTAATCACGCGGATGGAGATGTCATCCTTCTCGTTCTCGCCGTACTTCTTGCCCGAGATGCGCTCGACGTGGTGCAAAACGGCGGCAACGGTATCGACCTCGAACAGGTTGTTGACATCCTGCATGACGACGGCCAGACGCTCCAGGCCCATGCCGGTATCAATGTTCGGCTTGGCCAGCAGCTCATAGTTGCCCTTGCCGTCGGCATCATACTGACTGAACACGAGGTTCCAGATCTCCATGAAGCGGTCACAGTCGCAGCCGACGCCGCAGGTCGGCTTGCCGCAACCGTACTTCAGGCCGCGGTCATAGTAAATCTCAGAGCAGGGGCCGCAGGGGCCGGAGCCGTGCTCCCAGAAGTTGTCCTCCTTGCCTAGGCGGACCATGTGATCCTCGGGAATGCCGACTTCCTTCGTCCAGATGTCGTAGGCCTCGTCATCCTCCTGATAAACCGAGATGTACAGACGGTCAGCGGGAATCTCGAGTTCCTTGGTCAGGAACTCCCACGCCCAAGGAATGACTTCCTTCTTGAAGTAATCCTGGAAGCTGAAGTTGCCCAGCATCTCAAAGAAGCAGCCATGGCGGGCCGTGATGCCGACGCGCTCAATATCCGGGGTGCGGATGCACTTCTGGCAGGTGGTCACGCGATGCCGCGGCGGCTCCTCCTGACCGAGGAACCATTTCTTCATAGGGGCCATGCCGCTGTTGATCAGCAGCAGGCTGGGGTCATCCTTCGGAACCAGCGGGAAGCTGCCCAGACGCAGGTGGCCCTTCGTCTCAAAATAATGCAGGTACTTTTCGCGAAGCTCGTTCAATCCGGTCCATTGCATAGGTGTTGTTCTCCAATCCATAAAATTGCGATGCAGGGTCCGCCACAAAAAATTACAGCCCACGCCCCAATACAGGGACGAAGGCTGTTATGCTTCCGTGGTACCACCCGGTTTGCAGCGCCGCAAGAATATAATACAACAGCACTGCCGCTTTGTGTCTGCGTTAACGCCGCAGGTACGCTCGGCTCTGCGCCGAAAGCTCCGGGGTGGCTCTGCCGTGCTTCCGCGTGAAAGCCTTGCACCAAACGGCTTTCTCTCTGAGGGACGGAACGGACGGCATTGGCCCTTTCATCGCTATTTTCCTTTTTACAGGCTTATTATATGCCGTTTTGCGCCGCTTGTCAACTGATTTTTCCGCATAAAAGGTCATAACTGCGCAAAAGCTAACGCAGAGAGGAGTGTTTTTTATGGCTGACGTTTTTCCGGAGGTCGGGCAGGTCGTGCTGACGAGCCTGCTGTCGCTGGCCGCGATGTTTATTTTCACCCGCTCGGGCGGCAAGCGGCAGATTGCGCAGATGAGCCCGTTCGACTACCTGAACGCCGTCACGGTGGGTTCCATCGGCGCAGAGCTGGCGACGAATCTTGAGCAGTGGTGGCGGCCCTTCTCTGCGCTTATGGTCTATGGGCTGGTGACGTGGTTCGTGCACTACACTGCCTGCAAGAGCAACGCTATGCGCAGCCTTTGGAGCGGACGCAGCCTGATTTTGATGGACGACGGTGTTATCCTGAAAAGCAGCCTGCAGCGCGCTGCCATCGACGTGAACGAGTTCCTAGGTCAGGCCCGCGTGGCCGGGTACTTTGACCCGAACGAAATAGAAACGGCAATTTTAGAGACAAACGGCCAGATCAGCTTTCTGCCCAAAAGCTGCAACCGTCCCCTGACGCCCAACGATATGCAGTTGCACCCGGACGCCGCCAGCACCTGGTATGACCTGATTATAGACGGCCATCTCATGCAGGACAATTTAAAGGCTGCAGGCCGAGACGAGCGCTGGCTGGACGCCCGGCTCCACGCGCAGGGCATCGGCCAGCATGGCGAGGTGTTTTACGCGGCGTGTGACAAAGCGGATGGGTTCTTTGCATGCAGGGTGCGCTAATAATCGAATATGTAAAAAAGACCTGCCAGAATTCTCTGACAGGTCTTTGTGGTGGAGAATACCGGGATCGAACCGGTGACCTCTTGCATGCCATGCAAGCGCTCTCCCAGCTGAGCTAATCCCCCATAGCTGGCGTCGCCTCGGTGCGTTCGCTCCTGACGACGCTTGCTATTATAGCAAACCTTTTTTCAAATGTCAACAGGTTTTTGCAAAAATCTTATAAAAAAGTTTCACAATGCCAAAAGGCCGCATTCCCTGCGGAATGCGGCCCTGCAAGCTGTACTTTTAGATGGAGATCGCTTTGGCGATCTCGATCATATCGCGGTCAATCGTCTTGTGCATGGACAGTGCAACGTTGACATCGTAGTCAACGATCTTGTCGCCGGAGACGGCAACAACACGGTTGTAGATGCCCTTGTCCAGCAGGTCAATGGCGTGGTAGCCCATCAGCGAGGCGTTCACGCGGTCACGGACCGTCGGGGAGCCGCCGCGCTGGATGTGGCCCAGAACGGTTGCACGGGAGTCAACGCCGGTGGCCGCCTGGATCTGGTTGGCCAGCTCCTGCGCACCGACAACGCCCTCGGACACGATGATAATGAAGTGCTTCTTGCCCGTGACCTGGGTCTGGCGCATACGTTCGAGAATATCGCGCTCAAAATCGAACGGGATTTCCGGCAGCAGGACAGCCACAGCGCCGGTAGCGATACCGACGTTCAGGGCAATATAACCGGCATGATGGCCCATGACCTCAACGACAGAGCAACGGTCATGGCTCTGGGTGGTGTCGCGCAGCTTATCGATGGCCTCGACAGCGGTATTCATAGCCGTATCGTAGCCGATGGTGTATTCGCTGCAGGCGATGTCGTTATCGATGGTGCCGGGCAGACCGATGCAAGGAATGCCCTGGTTGGCCAGCGCACGGGCGCCCATGAAGGAGCCGTCACCGCCGATGACGACCAGTGCGTCGATACCCAGCTCCTTGCAGCGGGCAAGACCCTTGGCCTGGCCTTCCTTCGTCTTGAACTCCAGGCAGCGCGCGGTATACAGAATCGTACCGCCGCGGTGGATGATCTCCGATACGCTGCGGACGTTCATTTCATAAACTTCGCCGTTGATCAGGCCATTGTAACCACGCTGGATGCCCATCATGCGGTAGCCCTTGCTGATGCCTGCACGAACAATGGCACGCACAGCAGCGTTCATGCCAGGTGCGTCACCGCCGCTGGTGAGCACACCGATCGTTTTGATTTCCTTAGCCATAAAGCGAGCCCCTCCTATTTCGGGAACTATGGACCCGCCTGAACCATTACGATTTATTCAGGCGTGGTCATCACGTTACAATAAATTTTTAACAATCTCGCGACCATACACATTATACCACACTTTGCGCCCTGAAATTATGGATAAATCGCGCAAAACGTATGGATTTATTTTGCAGAGCGTTCAACATCCTGAACTTTTACGCAGTCCTTGCCCAAAATGCGCTCCAATTCAGCGCGCAGAAGCGGGTCATCCTTTACCGCCATGTGCCGTGCCAGCACGGCCCTGCCGGTATCTTGGAAGCGGAAATACACCCGCACCGTGCCCCCGTCGAAAATGTTGCAAAGCAGGTTTTCTACCTTGTGCATCTGCGCACTGTCGCGGGAGGGCACGGTCAGGAAATACCCGGCGGCCCCTCCCCCGCTTGTCTCACGCTTGACGCGCTCCACGCGGTTCATGCCAAAGTTTTTACCGGGGTCGTAGGTCTCGATGGGCTGCACGCCCTCGACGATCAGGCGGGCGGCCTCGTCCTCCTTGACGGAGACGCGGCCATTGGCGACCACAACGGCGTTTTCCTGCAAGGCCGCGCGGCACTCGGCCAGGATGCGCGGGAACACCAGCAGCTCCATGCTGCCGGTCAGGTCCTCGACGGTGGTAAAGGCCATCAGCGTGTTGGACTTGGTGGTCATGATCTTGTTTTTGACGATTGTGCAGACAAGCGTCACCGTCTGGTTGTCAAACTGCTTTGCGTCCTCGCCCAGCAGCTGAGCAATCGTGCAGGTGGAAACCTGCGCGATCTGGGCACGGTAGGCGTCCAGCGGATGGCCGGACAGGTAGAGGCCGGAGACCTCCTTCTCCATTTTCAGCAGATCAGAGGCGGAATATTCCGGCAGATTCGGGACCTTATAGTCGTTTGCGGGTTTCTCGTCCTCTCCTCCGCCCATCAGGCCGAACAGGTCCATCTGGCCGTCCAGATTCTGGCGGGCGTCGGTCTCGACGCTTTTCAGAATACCCTCGACGCTCTCGAGCATACCGTGGCGGGTCGGCTCCAGAGTATCGAATGCACCGGCTTTGACGAGGTTCTCCAGCGCACGGCGGTTGAGACCCGTGCCGTGCAGCCGCTTGCAGAAGTCATAGAGGCTGCTATAGGGGCGCTCGGCACGCTCCTTAATGACGGCCTCGATCAGGTCGCGGCCCACGCTCTTGACAGCGTTCAGGCCAAAGCGGATCCGCTCGCCGTCCGCCGTGAAGCCGCCGCGCGACACGTTGATGTCAGGCTGCTGGACCTTTATCCCCAAGCGCTGGCACTCCGTCGTGTACTCAATGACCTTGGATGTGTTGTCGAGCACGCTCGTCAGCAGCGCCGCCATGAACTCATGCGGGTAGTGGCATTTCAAATACGCAGTCTGGAACGCCACGTAGGCGTAGCAGGCGGCGTGGGATTTGTTGAACGCATACGACGCAAAGCTGATCATATCGTCGTAAATTTCGTTGGCAATATTTTCCGGCACGCCGTTGGCAACACAGCCCTCGCACTCCTTGCCCGGCTCCTTGCAGCCGTGGACGAAGTGCTCACGCTCCGCCTCCATGACCTTGAGCTTCTTTTTACTCATGGCGCGGCGGACGTTATCAGCCTGGCCGAAGCTGAAGCCGGCCAGCTCGCGGCAGATCTGCATGACCTGCTCCTGATAGATGACAACGCCGTTCGTGACATCGACGATGTGCGCCATCTGCGGCGTCTTATAGGTTACATGGGACGGGTCCTTGCGGTTGCGCAGATAGGTCGGAATGGAGTCCATCGGGCCGGGGCGGTAGAGCGAGATCAGTGCGATAATGTCCTCGAGGTTTTTCGGGCGCATGCCGACAAGCACCTGCGTCATGCCCGTGGATTCAAGCTGGAAGATACCCTCGGTCTCGCCCTTTGCCAGCATCGCGTAGGTGTCGGGATCGTCATAGTCGAGGTTCGCAACGCGGAAATCCGGGTCCTTGCGGCGCACGGCCAGCTCGGTATCATGGATGACCGTCAGCGTGCGCAGACCCAGAAAATCCATTTTCAAAAGACCCAGACGCTCGATCTCCACCATGTTGAACTGGGTCACGGGCAGGCCGTCGTTGGTGGACAGCGGCACATACTCGGTAGCGGGGTCACGGGTGATGACGACGCCCGCCGCGTGGGTGGAGGCATGGCGCGGCATGCCCTCGACCTTCAGCGAGGTGTCGATCAGCTCATGTACCTGATTGTCGGCGTCGTACAGCGTCTTTAAGTCGGGGCTGACCTCCAGCGCCTTTTTCAGCGTCATTTTCAGGTCTGTGGGGATGAGCTTTGCCACACGGTCCACGTCCTGATAGCTCATGCCCATAACGCGGCCCACATCGCGCACGGCGGCGCGGGCGGCCATCGTACCGAACGTCACGATCTGGGCCACATGGTCGCGGCCATACTTCTCGTTGACGTAGTCAATGACCTCCTGACGGCGCTCGTAGCAGAAGTCAACGTCAAAGTCGGGCATTGAGACGCGCTCGGGGTTCAGGAAGCGTTCAAAAATCAGATTGTACCGGATGGGGTCTATGTCGGTGATGCCGACGCAGTAGGCCGCCAGACTGCCCGCGCCGGAGCCGCGGCCCGGTCCGACGGGGATGTCGTGGCTTTTGGCGTAGTTGATAAAGTCGTAGACGATAAGGTAGTAGTTCGTGTAGCCCATCGTCTTGACGACATTGATCTCATAGGTCAGACGCTCCTTCAAAGCGTCCGTGACCCTGCCGGGATAGCGGCGCTCGAGGCCGTCCCAGCAGAGCTTTTCAAAGTATTCCTGGTTCTCCATGCCGTCCGGGGCCTTGAAGTACGGAAGCTTTGTCTCGCCAAAGGTGAACTCGAAATTGCACTGCTCGGCAATTTTGTTCGTGTTCTCGCAGGCCTCCGGCACCATCGAGAACAGGTCGTACATCTCATCGGTGGATTTCAGGTAGAACTCGTCGGTCTGGAACTCCATGCGGTCCACATCGTTGATGGTCTTGCCGGTCTGGATGCACAGCAGAATGCTCTGCATCTTGGCGTCCTCTTTCGTGATGTAGTGGGCGTCGTTCGTTGCGACCATCGGGATGCCGGTCTCACGTGCTAAGCGGATGAGCTGCGGCAGCACGGCCTGGTCCTCCTCAAGGCCGTGGTCCTGCAATTCGATATAGTAGTTTTCCGCACCAAACAGGTCACGGTACCACAGGGCCGTCTGCCTGGCGCGGTCGTAGTCCCCCGCCAGCAGTGCCTTGGGGATCTCGCCCGCGAGACAAGCAGACAGGCAGATCAGGCCGTCGTGGTATTTTTCCAGCAGCTGCTTGTCGATGCGGGGCTTTGAGTAAAAGCCCTCGGTAAAGCCGGCGGAGACCATTTTGATAAGGTTCTTGTAGCCTGTCTCATTTTTGCACAGCAAAATCAGGTGGTTGTTACCGTCGATGCGATTGACCTTGTCAAACCGGGTGCGGGTCGCCACATAGACCTCACAGCCGATGATCGGCTTGATGCCTGCGGCCTTGGCGGCGTCAAAAAACGCCACACAGCCGTACATGACGCCGTGATCCGTGATGGCACACGCCGTCTGCCCCATCGCCTTCAGTCGGTCAAACATCCGGTCAATGCGGCAGGCACCGTCCAGCAGGCTGTACTCGGTATGCACATGCAGGTGGGTAAATTGTCTTTGGGTCGTTTCAGGCATTCGTTGCTTCCTTTTCGGTAGGCTCCGGGGCAGCATCCAGACGGGCGGCGGCCTCCTGGATCTTCTTCATGCGGTGGGAAAGCCCGGCCTTGCTGACCGGCGGGTCAAACTTCTGCGCCAGCTTGGCCAGCGGCAGGTCTGGGTACTGCATCCGCAGCCTGGCGGTGTGGCGCAGGGTCTCGGGCAGGGTGTTCAGCGCCCCCGCCGCCTGCAGCTTTTCAATCGCCAGCTGCACCTGCACGGCGGCATTCACGCTTTTGCTGATGTTGGCCGTCTCGCAGTTGGAAAGGCGGTTCGTCTTGTTGCGCATTTCATTGTACATGCGCTGGTCCATGATACGCATGGCCGCGCCGCCCGCGCCCATAAAGGTCAGCAGGTCCTCGATATGATCCGCCGCCTTGATGTAGATCGTGTTCGCGCCCTTGCGCAGTGCGCGGTGCGGGTGGAAGTTATGCTCCGCCAGCATGGCCTCCAGCTGTTGGGAAAGGTAATGCCGCGTGGAGAGGAACTCCAGATTATAGCTCTTTTCGGGGTCTGTCATCGTGCCGCAGCACAGAAACGCCGTGGCGATGAACGCCTGCATACAGTTTTGGCATTTGAAGTTTTCCGGGCGGATGCGCAGGGTCGGCTCCTTGCCGGTGTGGCCAAAGAGCGCCAGCATTTTGGCGACCTCATCAGGGTCCTTCACGCTGAACTCATACACGGGGCCGGTGGGGCGCTCCTTGCTGATGACCGTCCCCTGCACGCCGCAGCGGCGGTAAAGCTTTTGGGCAAAATGGGCCACGCCCTCATTTTCGGTTTGCAGAACAACGCCGCGGTCATCAAAGTATTTGCCAAAACAGGCCACCGCATACGCGGCGGCCATGTTGCAGCAGGGCTTTGAAATTTTGCGGCGCAGTATTTCGTTTTTCACTTCTTGAGAAAAGCTCAAGGCGGTGTTCTCCCTTATTATAGACTTCGGTTCACGTCGCGGTGCTGTACGCTGGGTGCGTAGCCGAGCTTCTTGCAAAATTCACCGATCTTACGCGCAAAGGTGATGGAGCGGTGCTTGCCGCCGGTGCAGCCCACCGCGATCATCAGCTGGCTCTTGCCCTCCTTCACGTAGAGCGGCAGCGCGTATTCGAGCATATACTCATAGCGGTGCAGCAGCTCCTGCGACTCCTCGGAGGCCATGACGTAGTCAACGACCTCCTGATTCAGACCGGTCTTGTGCTTGAGCTCCGGCACATAGAAGGGGTTCGGCAGGCAGCGCACATCGAGCACGAGATCTGCCTCCTGCGGCAGACCGTACTTAAAGCCGAAGGATACGACCATCAGCTCCATCGGGCTTTCGCCCTTGTCCAGGAACAGGCTGCACACCCGCTCCCGGTTCTGCGCTGCCGAGAGCAGCGACGTGTCAATGACATATTTTGCCTTATCGCGCAGCGGCTGCAGAAGGCGGCGTTCCCGCGCGATGGCCTCGGTGATGGGAATTTTCTCGGCGGCGGCCAGCGGGTGCTGGCGGCGCGTCTCCTTGTAGCGGCGCTGAATGGCGGCATCGTTGGCATCCAGGAAAAGAATGTCGTAGTCGATCTTCTTTTCATCAAGGTCGGCCAGCGCCTCCTGCAGCTTTTCAATGCTGCGCACGCCGCGCACGTCCATGACGACGGCGACGCGGTTCAGCTGGTTTTCGCCCTGCAGGGCGAAGTCCACGATACGCGGCAGCAGCGCCACCGGGATGTTGTCAATGCAGAAAAAGCCGATGTCCTCCAGCGCGTTGACAGCCATTGACTTGCCCGCGCCGGAAAGACCGGTCACGATCAGAAAATTCATCTTCCCCACCGCTCTCTTATTTTACCACGCGAATTTCGCGTTCCAGCACAAAGCCGGTCCTAGCCTCAACAATTTGCCGGACCTGCTCGGTCAGTGCGACCACGTCGGCGCAGGTCGCGCCGCCGCGGTTGATGACAAAGCCGCAGTGCTTTTCACTGATCTGTGCGCCGCCCACGGTAAAGCCCCGCAGGCCGCAGTCCTCGATCAGCTTGCCCGCAAACGCGCCCTGGGGCCGCTTGAAGGTGCTGCCGGCGCTCGGCCATTCAAGGGGCTGCTTTTCCCTGCGCTTGCCCAGCAGCTCCTGCATACGGGCCAGCACGGCGGCTCCGTCACCGCGGTGCAGCACCACCGTGGCCGACAGAATGCACCAGTCGGAGTTCTGCTCAAAAATGCTCGTGCGGTAGCCCATGGCCAGGTCTGCCGCAGGCAGTGTGCGCAGCTGCAAATCACTGTCAAGAAAGGTCACGCTCTCCAGCACGTCCTTCAGCTCATTGCCGTAGGCGCCCGCGTTCATATAGACCGCACCGCCCACCGTACCGGGGATACCGCAGGCAAATTCCAGACCCGTCAGGCCCAGCGTCTGCGCCTTGCTGCACAGCCGCCCCAGCGTCTGCCCGGCCCCGGCGGTGATGCGCACCACGTCCGTATCAAGGCCGGAGTTTTCCATCCCGGACAGGCCGCGCATATCAATGACCGCGCCGTCAAACCCGGTATCGTCAAACAGTGTGTTCGAGCCGTTGCCGAGCAGGTAGACGCGGACACCGTTTTCCCGGCAGAGCTGCAGGGTGCGGCGCAACTGCTTTGCGTCCCGGGGCGTACACCAGAAGGCTGCCGGGCCGCCGATCTTAAACGTCGTGTGGGGGGCCAGCGGCTCCCCCTGCGCAAATGGCAGCTGCTGTGCCGTCAGCGCCGCGCACAGAGCCGTGATCGTCTGTTCCTGCATGGAAACCTCCGTAGTATCAGCATTTTATCAAATAGAACTGCCCAGTGCGGCAGCGCCGATCACACCTGCATCGTTGTGCAGCTGGCAGGCGCAGATGACCGGGAACTTGCCGGTGGTGATGTTCCGGGTCTCGTTCTCCGCATAGGCGCGGACGGGGGCCAGCAGGACCTCGCCCTGGTTGGACACACCGCCGCCGATGCAGATGACCTCCGGCTCGAAGGTGTTGATGACGTTGGCGATGCCGACGCCGACATACTCGATCCAGCTGTCGATGACCTTCCGGGCGGTCTCGTCGCCCTTGGCAGCGGCATCAAAGGCCAGCTTGGCGTTGACGTGGTCGATGTCCTGGGTCATCTTCCACATAATGGTGTTTTTGTCGGCCTGCATGGCGGCCTTCGTCTCGCGGGTCAGCGCGCTGGCGGAGGCGTAGCGCTCCCAGCAGCCCCTGCGTCCGCAGGTGCACTGGATGCCGTCCTTGACAATGACGTTGTGACCCATTTCACCGGCGGCGAAGTTGAAGCCGCGCAAAATCTTGCCGCCAAGGATAATGCCGCTGCCGATGCCGGTGCCTAAAGTAATGACGACCGCATCATTGTACCCCTTTGCACCGCCCGCAATGTACTCGCCGTAGGCGGCGGCGTTGGCGTCGTTCTCGACATAGACCTTGCAGCCGAGCAGGGCCTCGAGGTCAGGGCCGAGGTTCCAGTCGTAATAGCCGAAGTTCGTGTTGAAGCCTACGAAGCCGGTGGTAAAGTTCACGCTGCCGGGCGTGCCGATGCCGACATATTTGATTTCGGCAAAATCGACCTTATTATCCCGGGCCACGGTGCGGCACAGGTCGGCCAGTGCCTTTTCCAGATCCTCCGCCGGGCGCGGCAGACGGGTGGCCCAAGTCAGCTTGCCGACGATCTCATAATTTTCGTTGACAATACCGGCGGTCATTGTGGTGCCGCCCAGGTCGATACCAATCGTGTATTTGCTCATAACAAAATTCCTCCTACTTCTTCTGCACAGGGCTTGCCGTGCAGTTGTAATTCCTGTACCAGATTTTCCCGCGTCGCGTTCACGATCAGATCCTGCGGGAACTGCATTTCCTCCAGCATGGCGTAGAGGGCCGTCAGGCCGCGCTGCAGCTGGTGGGTGCTGTGGGCATCACTGTCCACTGAAATATGACAGCCGTTGGCAAGGCAGGCCCGCAGCAGGGCGCGCATATTGGGGATGCCGTCCCTGCGGACGTTGAACGAGTTGCCGTTCAGCTCCACGACCTTGTGATTTCGGGCAAATGCCTTCGTAACAAGGTCGTAGTCATAGCGGTAGTTTTCCTGCTCGGAGTGACCGATGATGTCGACATAGGGGTTCTCGGCCACAGCCAGCCAGAGGCGGTTAGCCTCCCTGCGGGTCAGCAGACCCGGCACGCAGGAGCTATGGATGGATGCGACGACCCAATCCTGCGCTTTGAGCTGGCTTTCCGAAAAGTCCAGCCCGCCTTTGGTGTCCATGACGTTGGCCTCTGCTCCGTAGAGCATGACGACACCGCCGATTTCCCGGGGCATCGCGCTCCAGTTCTGGAAGTGCCAGGCGTGGGGCGAATCCGGCATGGCGGGCGCATGGTCGGTCACAGCCAGCGCGCAGTAGCCGATCTCCTTAGCGGCTGCGGCCATTTCCGTAAAAGTATTGTATGCGTGCGTTGCGCACAGGGTATGCGTGTGCAGGTCTGCAATCATCTGCATGGAATGGAAAAACCTCTTTTATTTTGTAATGTCGTCTGCCAGGCCCAGCTGGGTCAGCAGTTCCTTGGCGGCGTTGTAGCCCATCTCCTTCTGGCGGTTGTTGATGGCAGCCGTTTCCAGAATGACGGCCAGGTTACGGCCCGGCATAACGGGAATGAGCATGCTGGGCACCTTGACACCGAGGATGTCGTAATACTCCGTCTCCAGGCCCGTGCGGTCATAGTTCTTGGTGCGGTCCCAGGGCTCGAGCTGGACGACCATCTCGACCTCGACGCTCGAGCGGACCGAGCCGATGCCGAACACCCGCCGCCACGCTTGATAATGCCGATACCGCGCAGCTCAATAAAGTGGCGGATGTTGGCGGGCGCGGTGCCCAAAATTTTGCGGTAGGATACCCGGCGCAGCTCAACCGCATCATCAGCGATCAGGCGGTGGCCGCGCTTGACGAGTTCAATGGCCGTCTCGCTCTTGCCGACACCGGAATCGCCCAGAATCAGGATGCCCTCGCCGTAGACCTCGACAAGCACGCCGTGGCGGGTGATGCGGGGGGCCAGCTCGGTGTTCAGGGTCGTGATGAGCTGCCCCATCAGAGCTGACGTCATCTCGGTGGACATCAGAATCGGTACACCGTACTGCTTGGCAAACTGCATCATTTCCGAAAGCGGCTGCATGCCGCGGGTCAGCACGATGGCCGGCGGCTGGAAGGAGAACAGCTTTTCCAGATGGGTGTTGCGCAGTGAGGTGGACAGCTCATCCAGATAGGACATCTCGGTCAGGCCGATGATCTGGATGCGTTTGCTGTCAAAGTTTTCGTAGTAACCGGCCAACAGGATGCCCGGACGGTAGACCTCGGTGGCTGTGACCTGAATTTTATCCAGCTCACAGGGGGTGTAGGCAATCGTCAGGTTGGCTTCCTCGGCCAATTTTGCAAGGGAAACAGAGAATTCGGACACAGTGGAACGCCCCTTTCCTAGTTTCAAACATTATTTTCTATTATACCGTACCCGCCCGTTTTTGTACAGAGGGCGCGGGCGCACAATGTTAAAAAAATACCCGCTGTTTTTGTGGAAGCAGCGGGCGGAGCTTTATATTGGGGAGCGCAAGGCGGCAAGGCCGGTGCGCAGCGTTCTTTGCAGCCAGAGCAGCGCGTGCGCTGCGGCAAATGTTGCGGCCAGATAGACGACAAACAAAAACGCTGTGTCCCGGCGGGACAACACCGCCAGATCAAAGTGCGCGGCCAGCTCCTGGATCAGAACGTGATGCACAAGGAACACCGCGTAGGATATTTTGGCAAGCTGTGCGCCCACCGCGCGGGGCCACGGGCGGTCCAGCAGCGGGGCCGCCAGCGCCAGCAGGATGAACACCCCGGCACCGGCCAGCGCGCAGGTGATCTTACCGTCCCAGGGCTGTGCCAGCACGGCCCCCGCCAGCAGCAGCGGGGCCAGAATATACCGTGTGCGTCCGGCGAGCGTTAAAAACGTCATGCCGAACAGAAATTCCGGGATATGCACGGCCACAAGCCGCGCGTCCCAGCCCAGCAGGTGCACTGGGATGCAGACCGCCAGCGTCAGCGCCCAGGTCAGCCACGGCCTTTTACGCAGCCCCCGCTGCAAAAGCGGGAACAGCAGGTATAAAAACAGGATGCTGCCGAGGAACCACTCGCCCACACAGGCAAAGTCTGTTCCGACCCAGCCCGCGGCAACGGCAAAGTTGTCGAGACCCAGAAGCGTCAGCACCAGCGTGACGGTCCTGGCCCCGCCGAAGCTGCCGGGGTGCGCCACAAACCGATAGCTGAACACGACGAACCACGCGAGCCAGAACAGCGGGTAGACAGCCCTCGCGCGCTTTTTGTAAAACTGCGCAGGGCTCTGCTCCGCCGGGACGGTCAGCGCCAGCGATGCGCCGGACACAATGAAAAACAGCGAGGAGCCGAAATCTCCCAGATAAATGCCCAGCGGCAGCGTACTGGTAAAGAGCTTGTGCGGCAGTGTAAAATACCCCGTGACCGTCGCGTTGAAATGCACAATCAAGATGCAGATCAGCGCTGCGGCACGGACAAGATCAAGATAAAACAGGCGTTGCTTTTTGATGGGTGGTCTCCCCTTTTACTTTTGCAGTCTGTGCTTGACGAGCCGCCCCAGCTGCTTGGCTACAGCGGCAGGCTGAGCGGCGGCGGTCTCATACTCATTTAAAATATCCGCCCGCGCCGCGGACCGGGTCAGCGGCTCAAAGGCGGCGGCATAGGCACCGTTTTTCTGGGCGGTCAGGGCCAGCTTCCAGGCGTCACGCTGGCTTGTGCAGGCTGGGATGCCGTCCGGGAAGGCAGACTCCCGCACAAGCACCCAGCCGCAGTTGGGCGCGGGCGGCGGGTCACTGCCGACGGGCACGGATACCTCCTGTGCCAGTGCGTCCTTCTCCCGCAGCCAGGCGGCGCGGCGGGCGGCGGTACAGCCCTGCCACAGCGGCAGAGAGGGGCTTAACACGCCAAGCATCGGATTTTTTTCAAACAAAGCAGCAGCTTCTGCCAGCAGTGTGTCCGCGTTGGCGGCTGCCTGCCGGTTATACCAGTCGGTCACGGGGTCCGCGGCGGGCTGTTCGTAATGAAGCAGCCGCAGACCCAGCTCGTTCAGGTCGGGCGTTTTCCCTGTCGGTGCGCCGACAGGATAGCACCAGTGCAGGTTTTGGGCAAGGGCTGAAAGCGGCTGTGTTTTTAACAGCGAGACCAGCAGAAGCTCCAGCGGAAAATCCGTATAGGCCGTCACATAGTCGCAGAGCTCCCGCGCGGCGAGGCCGTCCGTACGGCGCAGTTCATCCGCATAGGGCGTGAACAGGCTGCGCCGTTTGAAAAACGGGCAGCCGCGGTTCGCCAGCAGCTCCCGCGGGCAGGCCATAATGGGGTTTACAAAAACCGGTTTCAGGTCGTCCGTCTGCACGTAGGTATCCCAGGCATAGCCCCTGGCGGCAAAATACGGCGTGAACCGCGTTTCGTGGCGGATGATAGACTGCTCGTAGCTGGTCGGCAGTGCCATTTCCTGCCAGTAGCTCCAGAAATCATCACTGTTGAACAGCCGCGGGCGCACCGCAATAAAATGGGATTGCAGATGCTCGGGCACTGCGCCGCCAAAGCGGCGGCTCTGCATGGCGTAGTGGCGGGTCAGCCCCCAGAAGTCCAGCTCCGGACGGGCGTCCATCGCGGTGAACATCGCCGCCAGTGAGCAGACCGGCCCGGCCAGCGTGTAGTTCATCAGGACGATCTCCTCATACTCGGCCAGCTTCTCCCGGCCCAGAGTCAGCAGAGCCTCCCTGTATGCGCCGACGTCGAAACCGACGTTTTCCCGTTCGATGCGGCCCGCACCGGACTGGCTCACCCAGACGCGGTCCGCCGGGGTAAGTGTACCGTTGGTGACGAATACGACCCTGCCGTATTTCTGCACAGCCTGTACGGCAATGCGGCAGGCCGTATCGATGCAGCCTGCCGGGTCATAGTGAAAGTAGATGACCAGTCGTTTCATGCGTTGTCAGTCCTCATAGGGGCCTTCGTGTGGGCCAAAGATAGCGCGCTTGGTGTTGATGATGACCTTGTAGGAGCCTGCGGGCAGCTTGTCCCGCAGCCAATTGCGCACGTGACGGCGGCGGCTGTCGGAGTACGGGCCGTAGTGGCTGAATAGGTGGTGCTTTTTGTAGGCAAAGCCGGTGGCCGAGCTGACCGCACCATAGAAGGTCGTACAGTCAAACACGCGGGCCAGCGGGCGGATCACGCCACCCGCGTAGGCCTGCATCGTATCGTTGTGGGTCACGGCGTAGTTCTTGCTCATGACCACTGCCGGGTAATAGCCCGCACTCTGGGCCACAAACGGATAGATGCGCTCAATGGCATGGCTGATCGTGCCGTCCTGGGGCAGCGGCTCGGGCGGGAAGTCCGAGTGCTGCCACCCGTGGTCAAACAGCGGTGCCAGTGCCTTGGGGCGGAACCAGAACACACTGCCGTAGGGCGCAATGGGCGATTTTTCACCGGAAACAGGCGCATCGATGCCAAGGTCTTTCATCAGCTTTTTCGTGTTCTCAAAGTTCGGGCCCCAGCCGCCGGAGCACATATTCATGAAGTAAAGTCCGTGCGTCGGGTACGGCGGGCAGAGAATACCGAGGTACGGGTCCTTCTCAAACTCGCACAGCACATTCAGCACATGAGCAGCGTTTTTGCAGACATTCTCATTGCAGACATAGCCAAAGCTCGCGCCGACGCTGCCAGGGCGGGTCTGGATGGCTTTTTTGTCGTGCATGAAGCAGGCGTAGTCATAGTCCCGCATCTGTGGGGCCAGGTCACAGAGGAAGGCACCGACGTCGCGGCCCTGGTTCTCCACCACGGTCACGGTGACGCTGCGGACGTTCAGGTCCGCAAAGGCGGACTCGATCTGCGGTTTTTTATCAGCACTGCTCGTCGAGATGAAAATATCCGTCTCTGGCGGGAACTTTGCCGCAAACGCCTTGCTGGAATCCAGCATATCCATGAAATACAGGTGCATGGCCAGCGCAATGCGGCGGTTTTGGCGGATGCTCTTTGCCGTTGCCTCGTCCAACACCGTCGGCTCGATGATGCGGGTCAGCGCGAGATTGCGGGTAAAATCGTGCGGGTGCATCGTGCGGATCATGTTCTTCCAGATGAGGTCCATCGGATAGTCCGTCTCGTCCCGCAGATAGTCGTACAGCTCCTGCACCGGCTCACCTGCCGTGTCGTTGAGATAGGCCTCCAGCTCGTGCATAAAGCTGCGGCGCTTGAACAGCGGGCATTTTTTCTCCCGCAATAAAAGCGTCGGGCAGACGAGCAGCGGATAGTCTGTGAAGTCCTTCAGGTCGTCGGTTTTCACATAGACATCCCACTTGAAGCCCTTATCCTCAAACTGCTTGGTGAACACAGCCTCGTATCGCTGCACCGAGTCGGTGTAGCTCTCGATCATCGGCATGTTGTCCCAGTAGGCCTGCAGCTCCGGGTTCTGCACAAAGCGCCGACGGTAAACGATGAAGTGAGACTGGATGTGTACGGGCAGATAGTTATACAGGTGCTTGCCCTTGAAGGGGTTCGACTTGGCACCGTGGTGGATGGACAGGCCCCAGAAATCGAGGTCCTGATTCTCCCACATGGCGTCGAACATCTCTTTCAGCGGGCGCACAGGACCCATCAGGGTGGAGTTCGTCATGACGATCTCGTCAAATTCCGAGAGCTTCGCCCAGCCGTAGGAATCCAGCGCGGTCTTGTACGCCCAGACGTCAAGACCCTTGTTCTCGCGCACGATGATGTTGTCGGTAAACTGCGAGAAGGCCACGCGGCCCTGCTCGCTCAATTTGCCGTTGCAGACAACGACCAGCTCGGTCAGGTTCTTATTCAGGTCGGCAAGGTAGTAGGTGATAAAATCATCCACGTCGCCGTTTTTTTCGTAGAAGAAAAAGATGCCCAATCGTTTCATTGCGTTTTTCCTTTTTGTATGTTATGCACGCTTGCAGGTATCGTTTGCCAGAATACAGTTGATTTTTGTCGGGTCGCCCCAGGTGCCCGGGCTGTCATACGGACGGTCCGGGAACGCGCCGTAGTCGAGCTTGATCTTGTAGTTCTTGTCGCGCAGGAACTGCTCCACGCGGTCTGCCAGACTCATCGGCTTGCCGGTGCAGACATTGATGATGCCGTTGATCTCCTCCTGCACACTGGCGGCCACGATCATGTTGGCCAGCTCGTCCACGTCGATGAAGTCATAGAGGTTGCTGCCGCTCGTGAACGGGAAAGTTTTTTTGCCGTCCTGCTCGGCTTGGGTGATCTTGGCAAAGATCGAGCTGCCGTGCACCTCGTCACCTGTGATATAGTATGCGCGCAGCCAGTGCAGCTTGCAGGGGGAATCCACCAGCGTCAGCATCATGCTCTGACGCAGGGCGTTCTTGGCAATGCCGTACTGGCTCTGCGGCTTGCAGGGCGTGCTCTCATTGATAGCACCCTCCCAGTAGCCGACCTCATGCATCGTGCCCATGACGCTCAGGTCCTTCAGGCCGCCGTCGATCAGCGTGTTCAAAAACGTCACATGGCTGGACAGATCCTTCATGTGGGCGGCGGAATTATGGCGGAAGCCGTCGCGCCAAGCCAGATGGATGCAGACGTCCGGGCTGCCCAGCTTGCGGTACAGGTCGGCGTCACCGCCGAACAGCGGCACATCGCAGAACTCGGCGCGCTCGTCGACGCCCTTGAAGTTAAAATCCGCCGCAATGACGCGGTAGCCGCGGTCCAGCGCATTTTTTACGACATGGCGGCCAATGTAGCCCGCTGCACCGGTAACAAGAATCGTTTTCATAACTGTTCCTCTCTGACCGGCAGCAGATCGTAGAGCTTCTGCAGCCGCATCTGGTATAAAAGCAGTGCCATTGTTTGTTTTTTATTGTGCCCCGCGTCGTGCAGGGTGTCCAGCAGACTGCCCGGGTACAGGGCCAGGGCCTCCCGCAGCGTGCGCCAGGCCTTGCGGCGCAGCACGCCCGGGGCGTGTGCGTCGCGCAGCTGGTGCATCAAAAGGTGACGGCCTGTGCGCGACGGTCCTCCCAGACGGCCTGCAGCTCCTCCGGGCCGCACCAGCGCTGGGCGGCGTGGAATTCAGCCTCCATCCATGGCTCCAGCGCCCGGATGCGGCCCAAAAGTGCCTGCGCTGTGTGTGCGCAGGAGGTGCTCTGCGCGCTCTCAAAATGGCGGTAGACGACCTGTGGGATGTAGACCGCCTTGCCGACGCGCCGGTAGGCTGCGGCGTTAAAGACAAAGTCCTCCAGCCCGTAGCTGCACCGCTCATTGAAGCGCAGCCCCAGCAGCGCCGTGCGGCGGTAGAGGGTGTTCCATACAAACTGCGGGCCGCTGTTCTCCAAAAAAGCACCGTAGCTGCCGCCGCGGCCCAGCGCTATCGTGCAAGGGTTTCCGGCAGGGTGCGGCTGCTCGGCAAAGGTACCGTCCGGGCGCTGGCGCAGCAGCTCATAGCCGCCGCGCACAAGGTCGGCGCGGGTGTCCTCTGCCGTCTGCAAAAGCAGGCGCAGCGCTCCCTGCCAGAACAGGTCGTCATCGTCACAGAAGGTGATGTACTCTCCGCTCGCGGCCTCCATGCCGCGGTTGCGGGCCGCGCAGATGCCGGCATTCTTCTGGGTGATGACGTGGATGCAGGGGCACTCGCTCGCCAGCGCGTGGCAAAGCCGGTCCGTGCCGTCCGTCGAGCCGTCGTTGACGATGATGATCTCGAGCTCCGGCACCTGCTGGGAAAGGATGGATTCCACGGCGGTGCGCAGGGTCGTCTTTGCATTGTACGCCGGGACGATTACGCTGATCTTGGCCATGGGGGTACCTCCTTTCCGCATTTCGCATTATTTTTTCAGTTTCAGATATAATTTTCCGTAAGGCAGCGGCAGCGGTACGGCACGCTGCAAAAAGCCGATCTTCCAGCGTGCCTCTGCAAAGTCACGCCTTGCCTGCCGCGGGTGGGTCAGGTAGTGCGCTGTGTGCTGCGGCGCGGCCAGCGGATAGGTGCCGCCGTCCTCAACCGTCAGGTCACCGAGCAGCTCCAGCTGTAAAGCTGTCGGCCTTTCCACCAGCCGCAAAAACGGGGCAATGGCCCGCTGCGGTGGGATGGGCTGGCCGTTCAGCACGCTGTCCCGCCAGGCGGCGGCAAAGCGGCGCACGCCGGATTGGATCTGTGCAATGCGCGGCTCGGCGGGCTGCCTGGCCGTGCGCACACGGACGATGCCCCCCTTCTCCGCGCAGTAGCCCAGCGTGGCCCCGACATCCTGTGAGAGCAGGCGTTCGAGCATCGGCTGACCCGCCCAATACAGGCGCGGCGCGGGCTTGCCGTCAAACAGGAATACTTCCGTTTGGTCGGGCGCAAAGCGGGTGCGCAGCCGGTCATCCGCCGAGAGCTGCAGCCCGTGCAGCGGAAATTGCAGCAGTCGCTCTAACAGCAGCTGCGTTGTACCGCCGCTGCCGATGTCAACAAGGAAATCGCCGGAGCGGATGCCCTGCGCAGACAGATAGGCTGTGACCGCGTCGGCGGCGTCCGGGCGGGGCAGTTGCCGCAAAAAGGCGTGCAGCGTTTCCCTGTCCGGCTGCTTCAAATCAAGCTGTCTGTCCGCCAGCTCCGGCGGGCAGGTCGTGCCGCAGTATTCGGCGATCTGCGCACCGGTCAAAGTCTGCCGCGGCAGGGCGGCCAGCACTGTGACCCAGTCCCCCGCCGCCAGAAACGCCGGAGCCAGGCTGCGGCGGGAGACCTGTAAATAGCCGGTCTCCTCCTGTGGGTAGAGCGTGTGATAGACGTCCCGCATCAGGTACATATCGCGGGCGAGGAAATACAGCCGGGCCTCCGGGCGGGCGGCACGGCGCGCGTGCAGCCATTGGCAGAATGCCGCTGCCAGCGGTCCCAGCACGGAAAAGCCGAGGGACTCACCGTCAGATCGCTGCTGCGGCAGACGGTTCTCCACAAAAGCCGCAGCGTCATCCGCAGGTGCAGGCGGCGTCGGCAGATGCCAGGCGGCGATGCCCGCCAGCGCGGCCCCGGCCACATCGGCGCGCCAGCTGTCACCGATGAAAAGCAGCTGCTTCGCCGTGAGGCCGGTTTCTTGCAAAAAGCGCTTGAACAGTCTGCCGCTGCGCTTCTGCACGCCGTAAGTGCAGGAGACAAAGCCGCCGTCAAAGCAGGGATAGCCGCAGCGGCGCAGCATCGCGTCGATCTGCGTCTGCGGCAGGTACATATCGGAGATATAGTAGAGCTTTTTCCCCTGCTTTTTAAGCGTTTGCACCGCATCCAGCACGGGCTTGTTCGCCGCACAGGCGGCCAGCTCTGCAGCACACTCCGCCGCTGCGTCATAGCGGGCAAGGCAGGGGCGGGCGTAGATTTCAGCCAGCGTTACCTCCCTGCTTTGGGCGGCGCGGGCCTCACGCTCGGCCCGGATACGGGCAGCGTAAAAATCGTCGCCCATCAGGCGGAAAAGTCCTGTCGGCACAGCAACGTCGCGTTTTATAAGCGTGTCAAACACGTCAAAGGCGACGGCGTCAAAGTGCGCAGCCTTATGGCAAATTTGTTTTGTCAGGTTCATGGCAGGTACGGTATCTGCGGGCGGAACCGCACCCCGGCGGCAAAGCCCTTCCAGATGATTTTTATGCGCTCGGCGCGGCAGCCCTGCCTGTCGCGCAGGACCTGTACGGTGTGCCAGCTGTCCTTGGCCAGCAGCCACAGCCAGCCGGACAGTCCCTCCCGGCGGTAGAGCACCACATCGTTGCGGTAAAAATAGCGGTAGCGTGCCCAGCGGGCGGGCACATCCCTGGCAATGTTCACGACGCCGGGGTTCTGCATGGCGTGCACGACCCGGCTGGCCGGGATGACATAGCAGGGCTTTGCGCGGGAAATGCGGCGGGTGTACTCCCAGTCGTCGGACCAGATGAAGAACTCGGCAATCGGCAGGCCGAACTGCCGCACGGCTTCGGTGCGCAGGAACAGCGAGACAAAGCTCGCCATCACGGCGGGGACCTCCGCCGCATCGAAGCCGTCAATATCGCGGTACATCGTTTTGCGCTGCAGGTTCATCGGCTGGTCGGTGCCGTCCGGGGCAAGTGCCCTGCTGGACAGCCAGCCGCAGCCGTCGCCGTGGGCGGCATCGGCGGCCAGCAGGGCGGCCAGCGCGTCCGGATCGGGCAGCGTGTCGTCGTCCATGATCCAGACGGCCTCACACCCCAGCTCCGCCGCGGCGCGGATGCCGTAGGCAAAGCCGCCCGCACCGCCGAGGTTTTCCCCCGGATTGCGGCAGACCAGCCCCGGCATTGCCAGCGTCTTTATATAGTCCGCCGTGCCCGTCAGTGGACGCATTGTCCACCAGCAGCACCGTAAAGCCCTGCACGGTCTGGGCACGCAGGGCGGCCAGGCATTGTTTGAGCAGCGGCAGACGGTTGTAGGTCACGACGATGGCCGTGACATTTCTTGCGTCAAGCATCTTTTTTCGGGAAGAATTTGCGCTTGAGGAAGGCTGTGCCCTTGCGCAGCCAGTTCTGGTGCTCCATGTAAACGATGCTCAGTTCCTCAAAGCTGATGTTGTTCGTGGTGAGCCAGGCGTCCAGCAGACGCTCGCTCACAAAGCCAAAGACCCGGCGGTCATTGACCGTGTAGCCCGTCATGTCCAGCTCCCGCTCAAGCTCAAACAGAATGTCGAACAGCCAGGTGCAGTAGTGCTGCAAAAGTTCCTTCTTCATGACGAACATGTTGAAGTGGTGGCCATGGGTCTTGGACATATACAGGTCATACGCGGGCAGGTACTCGGGGCATTTGCGCGCAATGATGGCGCGGGTCACCTCCAGATCCTGCTTGTGATGGGCGTGGATATACTGGGTGTAGTTCGTCTCAATAAAATAGTGGCGCTCCTTCGGCAGGACGACGTTCGTCGTAGCCAGAATGCTGCAGAGCTCCTCACGGCTGATGACACGTGACTTCTTGTCCGCAAAGCGGCTTTTGCGGCGGCTGGCAAAATAGCGGCGGTAATGCACGATGCCGATATAATCGGAATCGATGTTGTGCGCCGCCCAGTACAGGCCCGTCAGCTCGCAGAAATTTGCGTTGCGCTCCGAGATATTGTCGCCGGTATCATCGCCGATATAGCCGCAGGCCGGGTGGACGGCATGGCCCATCTGTACCGGAAGGTACATCGGGTCATCCGGCACCCAGTACGGTTTATGCGTTGCTACGATAATGGTGGTCTGCAATGTGTTCTACCCGCCTTACATACTTTCCTGTACTCTTTTTCCTGGTGAGCTTGCTAAACCTATAGTATAGCGCTTTTTGGCAGGAATACAAGTTACAGAACGGTAAAAAGGTCATTCGCCCTCGTTTTCAAAGGTTTCCTGCTCCTCGGCCAGCTTTTCCCACTCGTCGTAGAGCTCCTGCTGGTGGAAGCGAGTGTCGTCAAGCTCGTCGCATTTGTCGCGCAGCAGCAGATGGTCGCGCAGGACCTCGGGGTCGTTGATCTCATTTTCCAGCTCGACAATATGCGCACCCAGCTCCTCGATCTCGCTCTCCACCTTTTTCAGGCGGGCGCGGACCTCGGCGCGGCGCTTGCGCTGCTCCTTGCCGTATGCCTGCTTTTTGGCAGTGTCCTCGGTCTTTTGCTGCTCCTGGGTCTTGCCCGCGTCACGGTTTTGCAGGGCGGCAAAGCTCGGGTAAAACGTCGCTTTGCCGTCCTGCAGGTACATGATCGGGCAGCCCAGCGTCTGCATCAGGTAGCGGTCATGGGTGACGAGCAGCAGTGTGCCGGTGTAGGCCGCCAGCGCTTGGGTCAGGCTCTCGCGCATGTAGATGTCCAGGTGGTTCGTCGGCTCGTCCAAGAACATCAGGTTCGGGCGCTCGAGCGCCAGCTCGGCAAAGCGCAGGCGGGCCAGCTCACCGCCGGACAGCGACGCACAGTCCTTAAAGACCTCCTCGCCGCGGTAGCCGAAGCGTGCCAGATGGCTGCGGACCTCGAGCTCGGTAAAGCGCGGGTACTGGTTCCAGATGGCGTCAATGACGCGGCCTGCGCGGCGGGCCTGCTGCTGGGTGAATACGCCCGGCTTGGCGCCGCTGCCCAGGCGGACCATACCGCCCGACGGACGGCGCTTGCCGTCCAGCACCTGCAAAAGCGTGGACTTGCCCGCGCCGTTGGGACCTGCAATGACGAGCTTGTCCCCGCGGTGAACGACGTAGTCCAGGGCGTCGATGAGGGTGCGCTCACCGATATGGACGCTCAGATTCTTCATGATGACCAGCTCGTCATAGGGCTCAATGTCGTACTCAAAGCGAAAGTTCAGCTCCCACGCCTCGGTGGTCGGGGCCTCGACGATCTCGAGCTTTTCCAGCTGCTTGCGGCGGCTCTGGGCCATCTTCGTCGTGGAGGCGCGCACAAGATTGCGATCCACGTAGTCCTGCAATTTGGCAGCTTTTTCTACAGCGGCGTCATGCAGCTTCTGCTGGCGCTCGTCAGCGGCCTCGCGCTGGGGCAGATAGGCCGAGTAGTTGCCGCGGTAGGTCTTGATGCTCTTGCCGCGCAGCTCCCAAATGCGGGTGCAGACGGCGTCGAGGAAGTAGCGGTCATGGCTGACAACGAGCACCGCACCGCGGTAGGCTTTCAGATAATTTTCGAGCCACTCCATCGTTTCCAGGTCCAGATGGTTCGTCGGCTCGTCCAGGATCAGCAGGTCGGGGCGCTCCAGCAGCAGCCGTGCCAGACGCAGCCGGGTCTGCTCACCGCCCGAAAGCACGCCCGCCAGCTTTGTCCAGGTGTCGGCGGGAAAGCCCATGCCGTTGAGCACCTTTTTGATCTGGGTGTCCATGTTATAAGCGTCCATCGCGTCGATGACAGCGGTGCAGTGGGCGATCTTATCGGTCAGTTCCGCATTGTGCGGGTCTGCGGCCAGCTGCTTTTGCAGCGCGTCCATCTCCTGCATGGCGTCAAGCGCCGGGGTAAAGACCAGCCGCATTGTGGCATAGATGTCCAGCGACGGGTCCAGCCGGGCGTTCTGCTCAAGGTAGCCGGTGGTCACGCCGGTGCCGAACGCGGCATCTCCGGCGTCAGGCAGGCTCTCGCCGCAGAGGATCCGCAAAAGCGTCGTCTTACCGGTGCCGTTGGCACCGATGATGCCGATACGGTCCCCGCGCTCGACACCTGCATTTACATCACGCAGTACCTCGTGTTCGCCGAAGCTCTTGCCTAAGTTTTGAAGTTCCAACAACATAGCGGTACATCCTCAATTCCAAAATGATGCCGCCGCCTGACAAACGGGCAGCGGCAGTGCGCCCTCGCCTTACAGCAGGGCTTCGTTGCTGTGGCGGCGGTTGCGCACGCCGATATTTTCCAGCTCCTCCGGCTCCATCACGATGCGGTAGAGCTCCTCATAGGAGCTCACCGTATATTTGGGCGTGATGCCGGACTTGTTTTCAAGATTGCCGGGGTTGAACCAGCAGGTATCCACACCGGCGTTCAGGCCGCCCTTGATGTCGGCCAGCAGATCGTCGCCGACCATCAGCACACGGCTCTTGTTCGTGATACCGAGGTCACGGAAGGCATGCTCAAACAGCTTGGCGCTGGGCTTGGCCGCGCCGACCTTCTCGGAAATATAAATGCCGTCCATGTACCTGTCGATGCCGGAGGCCGCAATGCGGGACTCCTGCACGGCAATGGCACCGTTCGAGACGAGGGCCAGCGTGGCGACCTCGCTCAGCTCCTCCAGCGCGGTCAGTGCGCCGGGCAGCAGGTCGGCATGGGTCGCCAGCAGCTCCTCATAGCGGTCATTCATGGCCTTGCCCTTGCCGTTGTCGGGCAGCTGCATGGTCTGCATGAAGCGGGAGAAGCGGATTTGGAACAGCTTCTGCTTGTTCAGCTGGCCTTTGGCCAGCGAGTCCCACAGCTCGCGGTTGACCTTGTGGTAGGTATCATAAGCGGCCTCGTCGTGGGGCAGCTCGTACTCGGCGAGCATATCGGTCAAGGCCTGACGCTCTGCGGCGTCAAAGTCCAAAATCGTATTGTCAACGTCCAGCAGGACGCAGGTATAAATTGCCATCTTCGTAACCTCGTATGCTTATTGCGGTGTGGAATCGGCGGGGGTCGGCTCCGGCATCGGCGTGGGCGCAGCGGTGGGTTCCGGCGTAGCCGCGGCGCTGACAGTCAGCACAAAGACGCTGTCCGCACCGTTGTTGGCCGCGTGGATGTGGTAGGTGCCGGGCTCGTTGGCCGTGAAGGTCACCTGCGTGCCCGTTGTGCGCCAGGAGGTCTCCTCGCAGCCCAGAGCGTGTCGCCGCTGCCGTTTTCCACGGTAGCTGTCAGCGTCGTGCTCTGGCCTGCGGTCAGCGTGCCTGTGCCGCTGATGTTGATCGTGGTGGCCTCGGCCTCGACGGTGACGATCAGCTGTGCCGTCGAGAAGATGCCGTTGATCTCAATGCCCGCCTTGATCGTGTAGGTCCCGGCGGCATCGGGCTTGAAGGTCAGGCTGCTGCCGTTCTTCTCCATCTCATCGTTGATGGACCACTGGACGTTCGTGGCGTCGTAGGCCTTGTTGCCCAGCTTGACCGCGGCATTGACAGTCAGGCTCTCGCCCTGCTTGATCTTCGTATCGCCCTTGTCCAGCGTCAGCTCGACGCGGGCGTCGTTGAACATGGCCTTGACGGAGATGTCCTTGGTAATATTGTCATAGCGGGTCGCGGTGGTGACGCCGTCGCTCCACTTGTAGAACACAAAGCCCTCCGCCGCCACTGCCGTGACGTTAACGCTTGTGCCGGAGTCGGCCTGAATTTCGACGCTGGACACGCCGGTCTGGCCGTTGCCGGTCAGCGTGCCCTTGGCGCTGTCCTCGACCTCATAGCTGGCCGTGAACTTCGTCGGCGTCGAGGTCGGCACCGGCGTGTTGCTGCCTGCGGAGGCCGACGCACGCTGCGGGATGTCCGACGTGTCGGGACGGCTGTCCATCGTATTGCAGGCGTGGCTTTTGGCGTACTCCAGCAGGGCGCGTGCGCCGGAGGTACTGAAACCGTTGGATTCAAAGTAGGTGCCCTCGCCGTAGCCGCGGGTGTTTTTAAGGGCCTCGGCGGTGTTCAGGTACTTGAAGCCCAGATCGCTGCTGGCCGCCGCAATGGCCTGGTTGAACTGGTCAATGCGGGTCTGGGTCTCGGCAGCGTTCGTGCTGTCCTCGGTAACGGGCGGGATGCCCACCGCGATGATGTCGCAGTAGGCGTAGGCCGAGCGGATGCTCTGCAGGAACTGCTTGTAGTCGGCAATGAAGGAGTCCACACTGACCGAGCCGTCCACATCGTTCGCGCCCAGCACCACAAAGACGCGGCGGGCCTTCATCTTGGGGATGGCCTGCGGGATCGTGTAGCTGCTGGCGTCCGATGCAAAGTTTACACAGGAGGTGGACAACGCCTTGGAAATCTGCAATCCCTCCTGCCCGACAAACTGATTCAGCGTGATGCGGGTGTCCTTCTGCAGCGTCACGGCGTACTGGTCACCCGCAAAAACGCTGGCCGTAATATAGGCGTCATCCGCCGCGCTCTGCGGCAGGATGGAATCCAGCGTCGTATCCAGCGGGTAGGCGTCCGGGTCGTAGGAATCCTTCCCGCCTGCAAACAGGCCCAGCTTCGTCGGCAGCACCCATGCCGCCAGAATGCTCATCACAACGGCCAGTGCGCACAGCGCCAGCACCACACACGCTTTGCGCTGTGTCGGGCTCAGGCCTTTTTTCTCCTCATTACGTTCTCTGCTCATCGGGAACGGCAACCTCCTTAATTATCGAAAGCGGGCGTACCCATGGCCACAACCCACCTAGTATACACAGTATAGATTATATCATATTTGCCGGGCTTTGAACATGGTTTTCAAAAAATTGTCACGTATTACAATTTTATTACAAGCAAAAAGCCCGGGATTTGACATCCCGGGCAAAATTGGGTTCGATTTCAGGAAAGAAGCATTCTGTCGTTGGCAAACTCGCCGTCGCTGACCTGCTCAAAGCGCTGCAGCAGGTCGCTGACCTGCAGGTTCTTCTTTTCCTCGCCGCGCACATCGTAGATGACGTGACCCTCGTACATCATGATCAGGCGGTTGCCGTACTTGATGGCATCCTTCATGTTGTGGGTGATCATCAGGGTGGTCAGGTGGTTTTCCTCGACGATCTTCTCGGACAACGTCAGCACCTTGGCCGCGGTCTTGGGGTCAAGGGCGGCGGTGTGCTCGTCCAGCAGCAGGAGCTTGGGCTTTTTGAGGGTCGCCATCAGCAGCGTGACAGCCTGGCGCTGACCGCCGGAGAGCAGACCGACCTTGCTGGTCATACGGTTTTCCAGCCCTAGATCCAGCGTTTTGAGCAACTCGTAGTATTCGTCGTGCTCCTTCTTCGTGATGCCGGTCTTGAGCGTGCGGGCAAGACCCCGGCGGGCCGCCAGGGCCAGGTTCTCGTCGATCTGCATCGTCGCGGCGGTGCCCATCATCGGATCCTGGAACACGCGGCCAATGTACTTGGCACGCTGGTGCTCGGACAGGCGGGTCACATCCTTCCCGTCAATAATGATTTTGCCCATATCTACCGGCCAGACGCCCGCGACGGCGTTCAGCATCGTGGATTTGCCCGCGCCGTTGCCGCCGATGACCGTGACAAAGTCGCCGTCCTCCAGCGTCAGATCCAGTCCCTTCAAAGCGACCTTCTCATTGACGGTTCCTGCATTGAAGGTCTTGTATACATTCTTGATCTCAAGCATTGTCCTTGCCTCCCTTTTTCACAGGTACTTTGGTGAAGTATTTACCCTTCCAGTACGGGATGGTCAGGAACACGGCCACGACCAGCGCGGTCAGCAGCTTGAGGTCATCGGTGGACAGACCCATGCGCAGCACGAAGTTCATAACGATGTAGTAGATGATCGCGCCGATGACAGCGGCGGTCAGCTTGAGCGCAAAGTTGCGGAAGATCTTGCCGAAGATGACCTCACCGATGATGACTGCGGCCAGACCGATGACGATGGCGCCGCGGCCCATGTTGATGTCCGAGAAGCCCTGGTACTGGGACAGCAGAGCGCCCGCCAGCGCCACAAGGCCGTTGGAAACCATAAGGCCGAGCACGATGGTGACGTTCGTGTTGATGCCCTGGGCGCGGGCCATGTGCTGGTTTGCGCCGGTAGCGCGCAGCGAGCAGCCAAGCTCCGTGCCGAAGAACCAGTACAGCACGCCGATCAGGATCGCGCAGAAGATGAGCAGCACGAAGATCGGGTTGTTGAGCGCCAGTGCGCGGACATAGCGGGCCGAGACCAGCAGGCTGTACTTGTCCACACTGATGGGCAGGTTTGCCTTGCCGCCGCCCGTGCCGGTGCCCATGATGCGCAAGTTGACAGAATACAGCGCCAGCTGGGTCAAAATACCGGCCAGAATTGCCGGAATGCCGCAGGCCGTGTGGAACAGACCCGTGACAAGGCCCGCCAGCATACCGGCCAGCGTGGCTGCCACAAGGGCGACGCCCACAGGCATGCCGTTGAGCACCAGCACCACGCAGACCGCGCCGCCCGTGCCGAGGGAGCCGTCAACGGTCAGATCGGCCACATCCAGAATGCGGTAGGTAATGTACACGCCGATGGCCATGATGCCCCAGATGAGGCCCTGTGCCACAGCGCCGGGCATGGAGTTTACCAAAGAGGTCAGGAAATCCATAAAAACATCCTCATTTCGTAAAGCACCAAAACAGCGGGGAAAGAGAGTACTCTCCCCTTCCTCGCTGTTATGATGATTTTCAGTCGCTGTTCAGTTCAATCAGCCGATAGCCACGTAGTCGGACGGCGGGGTGATGCCCAGCGCCTCGCAGTTGGCGGCGTTGTACTTCTTGGTCACGTTCGGAGCGAACTCAACGGGCATCGCGGAGACGTCCGCGCCGTCCGCGAGGATCTTGGCAGCCATCTCACCGGTGGCGTAGCCGAGGTCGTAATAGCTGATGGAGAGCGTTGCAACGCCGCAGCCGGAGCAGATGCCTTCCTCACCGGCCACAACGGGGACCTTGGCGGGGATAACAACGTTTGCGATGGCCTCGGTGTTGGAGGCTGCGGTGTTGTCAGTGGGGATGTAGATGACGTCGGAGTTATCGGCGGCAGTCTGGGCCACGGAGGTGACGTCGTTCGTATCGGTGAAGGCATAGCGGGCAACGGTGTAGCCCTCCTCGTTTAGGTAGCCTTCAATGACGTCGCACTGGTAGACGGAGTTCGGCTCTGCACTGCAGTAGAGCAGACCGACGCTCTTGGCATCCGGGAAGAGCTCCTGGATCATGGCTGCCTGCTGGTCCAGCGGAGCCAGGTCAGAGGTGCCGGAAATATTGTTGCCGACAGTGCCGGTCCAGTCGCTGATGTCCAGCGCGGTGGCGTAGTCAGTGATGGAGGTTCCCAGCACCGGGATGTCGGCAGTCGCCTGTGCGGCGGCCTGCAGCGGTGCGGTGGCGTTGGCCAGGATCAGGTCAACGCCGTTGGAGACAAAGCCATTCACAATGGTGGCGCAGTTGGCGGAATCGCCGGAGGCGTTCTGCTCGTCGAACTTGACGCTGCCCTCGCCCAGCTTCTCGACCAGAGCATCTTTGAAGCCCTGAGTAGCGGCATCCAGCGCTTCATGCTGGACAAGCTGGCAGATACCGATGTTATAGACCTTGCCATCTGCAGCGGCGGTGCTGTCAGCAGTGCTTGCAGCAGCCTCGGTGCTAGAGGCGGTGTCCGCAGCAGAAGCGGCGGTGTCGGTGGATGCGGTGGAGCCGCAGGCGGCCAGACCCATGGTCATGGCGGCTGCCATCATAAGGGAAACTGCTTTTTTCATGTCTATTCCTCCATAGTACCTGCTGCGCAACCTTTTTGTTTCAGGTGTACACCCGCGTCTCCTCACGAGGGTCCCTCCTGCACAGCCGGTTTAGTGCTTTAAAGTATAGCACACTTTACCGATTTAAAGCAAGCGTAAATACGTATAATGCATTGTGCGATTTGCGTCGTTTTTTGGTTATATTGCCGAATATTCAAATCGATGCCCCATAGGGGCGGATCCCATATCCGCCCGCGGTTGTTACCGCAGGCTGCGCGAGCGCATATAGAATGCGCCCCTGCGGAGGCAAACAAAAAGCCCCAGCTTGTAAATAAGCTGGGACAACTTTCGGTTTTATTCTGCAAAGCAGGCGTTTTCCGCCTTGGCGATCAGCTCCACAAAGCGGTGGGGGTTGCTGGCTGTGCGCAGGCTTTCCACAAGGTCGCTGCGGCTCAGAAGGTTTACGAGCCGCGCCAGGATCTGCAGATGCAGGCTCTCACTGCCCGGCGGAACAGCGATCATGAACACAAGATCCACGGGTTCCCCGTCCGGTGCGCCCCAGTCAACACCGCGGCGCAGCAGCAGCGCCGAGATGCCCGGTGCGGACACGCCCGCGTTGCAGGCGTGGGGCAGCGCAATGCCGCCCCCGATGGCCGTTGTGCCGCCGAACGTTTCCCGGTAGCTGACCGCATTGTAGTAGGCATTGCCGTTGGTGATAACGCCGATGCCCTCCTGCAGCTCGACCAGAATGCCGAGCGCGTCGGCAGAGTTATCGATCTTTGCATAGAGCAGTACGCCCTTGGGGTTCATCAATTCGCTGACCTTCATCGTCAAACCTCACGTCCTTCGGCCCTGCCGATCAGGCTGTACAGATACTCCCCCACTGCGCCCTCGGCGCAGGTGCAGGTCGTCACATGGTCGGCGGCAGCCTTGACCTCTGCCGGTGCGTTGGCGACAGCCACGGCGTAGCCGGCCTCCCGCATGATCTCCAGGTCATTGTAGTAATCACCGATAACGACGGTGTTCTTCATGGATTTGCTCATGAGGGCGCACAGGTCATGCAGACCGCTGGCCTTGCTGACGCCGCTGGGCATGATCTCTAAGTAAATGCTGTTCGTGGCCAGGAAGTAGTTTTCCCGCCCGTAGTACCGCGTCTTGGCGTACTGGCCCAGCTTGCGGATGCTCTCCGGGTCGGAGGCAAAGACGACCTTGACCCAGCCGTCAGGCACACTCTCCACCGGGCAGGCAATGCTGCCGAGGTGCTCGTCCACCTGATGGGCGTGGGTCACCTCATTGGCATGGATGACGAACATCTCGCCGTTTCCGGCCATGACCTCCACGCCTATATGCGGAAACTTGTTCAGGATGTCAAGGATGGCCGTCGTCGCCTGCTCGCGGTTCAGCGTCGAGCGGTGCAGCACCGACTCGGCGGAGAAATCATACAGCAGCGCCCCGTTGCAGGAGATGGCCGGCAGCGACAGGCGGATGTTCCCCAGCGCCGCGCGGATGGACTCCGGCGGGCGGCCCGTTGCCACCGTGAAAAGCCCCCCCATGCCGGTGTACAGCTGGATGACCGCGCGGTTGCAGGCGGGGATGCCCTCCTTGGCCGTCAGCAGCGTATTATCCATATCACAGATCACAAGGGTATCGCTTAGGGGTGGTTTCATGCGCGATGTTCCTTTCTTAACCGTGTCAGAAGCTCTGTAAAATAGGGCGGCAGGGGCGAATCAAACTGCATCCACTCCCCTGTCCGCGGGTGGACAAAGCCCAGCTCCTTGGCGTGCAGGCACTGGCCATTCAGCGATTTGATGCAGTTTTTGGGGCCGTACACAGCATCCCCTGCCAACGGATGCCCCGTCGAGGCCATGTGTACACGAATCTGATGGGTGCGCCCGGTCTTTAATTTGCACGCAATGTAAGTGAAATTGCCGCAGCGTTCCAGCACCTGCCAGCCCGTGTAGGCATACTTGGCCCCCGCCGCGTTCTCGGCCAGGACGGCCATTTTCTTGCGGTCCCGCGGGTCGCGTCCGAGCCACTTTTCCACAAAGCCCTCGTCCTCCTTGAGGTTACCGTACACCACGGCGTGGTAGATGCGGTGGATGCTGTGTACGCTCATCTGGGCGCTGAGCGCCTGATGGGCGGCATCGTTTTTGGCAACGACGAGAAGGCCGCTCGTGTCCTTGTCAATGCGGTGGACGATGCCCGGGCGGATGGCCCCGCCGATGCCCGACAGTTGCCCCGCGCAGTGGTAAAAGCAGCGCGTTGACGAGCGTGCCGTCCGGGTTGCCGGGGGCCGGGTGTACAACCATGCCCTTAGGCTTGTTGACAACGAGCAGGTCGTCGTCCTCGTACACAATGTCCAGCGGGATGTTCTGAGGCCGGGCCTCGATGGGCTGCGGGTCAGGCAGGTCGATGGCGTAGATTTTGCCGGGCGCCACCTTATCCTTTTTGTTGACGGGCGCGCCGCCGCAGGTCACAAGCCCCTGCTCGATCAGATTTTGCAGCGCACTGCGGGACAGCGTCGGGCACTGCCCGGCCAGCCAGGCGTCCAGGCGTCCGCTGTCGCCGGGGGCTGCGGTAAGCTCAAGCCGCTCCATCTTCGCCCGCCTTTGGCTCTGCGGTCTTATCCTTTTTGAAAGAGTCCAGCAGCACGGCGAGCATCAGCAGGCCGACGCCGACACAGACGCAGATGTCCGCAAAATTGAAGATGGCAAAACGCATGAACAGCACGTTGATGTAGTCCACGACCACACCGTTGAGCACGCGGTCAATGAGGTTGCCCACGCCGCCGCCCAGTACCAGCGTCCAGGCTGCGCGCTCTGTCAGCGGCATTTTGCGCACGAACAGCATGATAAGGACAGCCAGCAGCATGACAGACGTCATGCCGATGAGCAGTCCCTGCTTACCGGCCAGCATCGAAAACGCCATGCCGTCATTCAGGCAGTAGCGCAGCTCCACAATGCCGGGCAGCACGTCCATGCTGCCCACCGGCAGCAGCGCCGCCGTGGCCCAGTGCTTGATGAGCTGGTCAATGACGACCAGAATGGCCGCTCCTGCCAGCGATAACAAACCAGAAATCATACAACACCTTATCCGAAAAAATCAGCGGTGCTTAAACGTATAAGCACCGCTGACGGTAGAGTAAATTTACTGCTTCAAGACCTTAGCGCAGCGCGGGCAGAGACCGTCCTCACCGACGGTGGTCTCGTACTTCCAGCAGCGCAGGCACTTGTTGCCAGCCGCATGGGCAGCGCTGACGCCGAGACCATCGACCAGGCCCTTGACGCCGCCCTCACCCTCGACAAGGTCAACGTGGGAAACGATGAACAGGTCAGCCAGCTCATCCATCGGGATGACGTTCAGGAAGTCGTAGACCTCCTTGCTGCAGTACAGCGTCAGACCGGCCTCCAGCGCAGAGCCGATGACCTTATCGGCACGGGCCTGCTCCAGCACCTTCTTGACGTCGTCGCGGATGGCCATGATACGGTCCCACTTAGCTTCAAACGCCTCATCGGCGGCAGCCTTGGCCTCGGGCATCTGCTCAAAGACAACATAGTCCTTCATGCCGTCCAGCTTCGGGATGTAGCTCCAGATCTCCTGGCTGGTGAAGCACAGGATGGGTGCCAGCAGCTTGGTGAAGTCGACCAGGATGCGGTACAGCGCGGTCTGGGCACAGCGGCGTGCGTGGTCATCTGCGCAGTACAGACGATCCTTGATGACGTCCATGTAGAAGTTGGACATATCAATGACGCAGAAGTTGTACAGTGCGTGGTAGGCACGGCTGAAGTCGTAGTGCTCATAGGCATCGCGCATGGTGGCGGTCAGCTTGTTGCAGGCCTCGAGCGCCCAGCGGTCGATCTCGAACAGCTGATCATCATCGACCATATCCTTCGCGGGATCAAAGTCGCTGATGTTGCCCAGCATGAAGCGGGCCGTGTTGCGCATCTTGCGGTACGCCTCGGACAGCTGGCGGAAAATTTCCTTACCGGCGCGGACGTCGACGGTGTAATCGCTGGAAGCGACCCACAGACGGATGATGTCAGCACCGTAGTCGCGGATGATCTCACTGGGCTCCATGCCGTTGCCGGCGGACTTGTGCATCTGCTTGCCCTGGGCATCGACGACCCAGCCGTGGCACAGGACCTCGCGGTACGGGGCCACACCCTGGGTGGCGACGCTGGTCAGCAGACTGGACTGGAACCAGCCGCGGAACTGGTCGGCACCCTCCATATACATGTCAACGGGCCAGCGCAGCTCGGGGCGCTCACGGCAGACAGCGCTCCAGGTGGAGCCGGAGTCGAACCAGACGTCCATGATGTCGGGATCCTTCTCCCAGTCGGAGGCACCGCACTCGCAGACCTCGGTCTTGGGCAGGATGTCGTTGGCATCGTACTTGTACCAGGCGTCGCTGCCCTCCTTGCGGAACAGGTCGGACACAGCCTTGATGGAGGCATCGGTGATATGGTACTTGCCGCACTTCTTGCAGTAGAATACCGGGATGGGCACGCCCCAGACGCGCTGGCGGCTGATGCACCAGTCACTGCGGTCACGGACCATACCGGCCATGCGGTCATGGCCCCACGCCGGCTGCCAGTGCACGCTGTCAATGGCCTTGTAGACGTCCTCCTTGAAGGCGTCGATGGAGCAGAACCACTGCTCGGTAGCACGGAAGATGATGGGATGATGGCAGCGCCAGCAATGCGGGTACTGGTGGGTGATGTGCTGCACACCCATCAGATGGCCGCTCTCCTTGATGTGTTCCAGAATGACCTTGTTGGCGTCCCAGACCTTGAGACCGGCAAACTTCTCGCCCGCCTCGGCGGTCAGGCGGCCCGCGTCGTCCACGGGAACGACAACGGGAACCTGCGGATAGTGATTGACGCAGACCTCAAAGTCCTCAACACCATGGCCGGGAGCGGTGTGGACGCAGCCCGTGCCGCCTTCCAGCGTGACGTGGTCACCCAGAATGACCAAACCCTTGCGGTCAAGGAACGGATGCTGATACTGCATGAGCTCGAGCTCACTGCCGAGAACAGTCTCGGGCAGGACCTCGTACTCATCGATATGGCAGCCCTTCATCGTGGACTCAACGAGCTCGCGGGCCATGATGTGGTAGGCGTCACCGATCTTGACGAAGGCATATTCCAGATTGGGGTTCAGGCAGGTCGCGACGTTGGCGGGCAGCGTCCAGGTGGTGGTCGTCCAGATGACGATCCATGCCTTGTCCAGCGGGATGTTATGCTTGGCCAGCACGCCGTTGGGGTCGTCGGTCAGCTTGAAGCGGACATAGATGGAATCGCACTCGTCCTCGGCGTACTCGATCTCAGCCTCGGCCAGGGCGGTGCGGTCCTCGGGGCACCAGTACACGGCCTTCATGCCCTTGTAGATGTAGCCCTTCCTGGCCATCTCGCCGAAGATCTCGACCTGACGGGCCTCAAACTCGGGGCGCAGGGTCAGGTAGGGGTTCTCAAAGTCGCCCTGCACGCCCAGACGCTTGAACTGCTCGTTCATGACGCCGATGTGCTCGGTGGCAAACTCCTTGCAGATCTGGCGCAGCTCCAGCTTGGAGACACCGGCCTTCTTGTCGCCGAGGGAGCTCAGCGCCTTCAGCTCGATGGGCAGGCCGTGGGTGTCATAGCCGGGCACGTAGGGTGCCTGGAAGCCGGACATGTTCTTATAGCGGATGATGATGTCCTTGATGATCTTGTTCAGGGCCGTACCCATGTGGATATTGCCGTTGGCATACGGAGGGCCGTCGTGCAGGATGTACTGCGGCTTGCCCTCATTGTTCTTAATCATCTGCTCATAGACATGGTTCTGCTCCCAGTCCTCGAGCATTTTGGGTTCCTTCTTCGGCAGACCGGCCCGCATTTCAAACGGGGTCTGCATCTTATGGATGGTGTCGTTGTAGTTCTGCGCCAAAGTTTCCTACTCTCCTCTATTTATTGGATTCTTTAGTTATATCACATCGGGCGTCAGCTGTCAAAGTCAACGCCTTCAAAGTTATCGAACGCCGGGGAATTCAGCTCCTCCTGCGGTTCGTCACTTGCCTTTTTGCGGGTCGTGCGCCTGTTCGTACCGGCCTTGCGGCGGCGGGCAGGCTTGGCCTCCGGCTCGTCATACAGGCCGGAGACATCCTGGAACCGCGTCTCGTCGATGGCGGGCTCCTCCACGGGGATCGGGGCGGGCTCGGCTTCCTCCGGCTCCTCCGGGTGCGGCGCGATGGCAAATTCCACCGTGTCTACCTTTTCGCCCTGAGCCCGGGCACTTTCCGCCGGTTCCGGCACGGGCTGGGCTGTGGGCGGCTCATAGTAGGCCGTCTCCTGCATGGCGGGCATCTGGGCTGCCTGCTGTACCGGGGCCGGCTCCGGCACAGGCTGGGCGGCTGCGGGGGCCGTGTAGACCGGGGCCTGCACAGCGGGCTGCGGCTCTGCCGCAGGGGCAGCGGCCTGTTCCGGGGCCGGGGACGGCGGCGGAACGGGTTCATCCTCGGGCCGTCTGGTGTAATCGGGCAGTTTATTGATAAGGTTAATATGCTTGCGGTACATCTCGATCAGTGAACGCTTGAAGCTGTCTGCCTCACCCTTGAGCGTGACGATCTCCTGCTTGGCCAGCTCGACGTCATCGCGGGCGCGCTGCTCGCGGTCCTCCGCCTTGATGTTGGCCGAGCGGATGATCTCCGCCGCTTTCTGCTTGGACTCGTGGATAATACTGTCCCCCATGCGCTGGGCGTTGATCATCGACGTACTCAGGGAGTTTTCCATCGTTCGGTATTTTTCAATGCGCTGGGCCAGCATGACGAGCTTTTTCTGCAAATCATCATTCTGGGCAGCCAGGTCGTCCATTGCCTGGGCGACCTGCTTGAGATAATCATCCACATCCTCACGGCGATAGCCCTGACGCTTGTCAAATGTGACATGGCGGACATCCTCGGAAGAGATCATGACGGCTTTCCTCCTGTATGCGGGGGCACACGGGCCCCCGTT